>Ga0325404_1009138_pt1 | contig 10116 bp, 9 predicted proteins | sample PopdelMetagenome_18_FD_205664 | JGI IMG/M metagenome (GOLD analysis project Ga0325404, IMG submission 205664) | Populus deltoides microbial communities from Bellville, Georgia, United States - Xylem-Control-R1 | ecosystem: Host-associated > Plants > Phyllosphere > Stem > Wood/Secondary xylem...
GATGATATTTTTAATATATGTAACTTTACATGCTATTTTTTTTCTTTTTTATTTTATCCAATCAATTTAATAAGTATATCTATTTTTATTATCGTTTGATTAATTAGCAAATATGATCAAGTAAGTGTCCTATCTTTCAAGATTAAATAACTTGATCTATATTTATTTCTTAATTTTTCAAGTTTTGTTTTTAGATATCATTAATATTTATTTATTTATTAGAGCATATAATCTCCAATTTATTTGATTACATGTATACATAAACTTTTTGATTTGTTAAATTTTTTGAACTACAAAGACACATTAAAAAAACATGTATATTTTTTTTATGAAAAATAAAATTAAATATTATTTCTTTTCTAAAAAAAAAACAAAAGAAAACACAGCAAACTGCCGTTAGAAAAAAACTAAAATAAATAAATAAATCATGTGAAAACAAATCCCTTCCTCCAAGATTGAAAATTACGTAACATATCCCCCCCTCCACGAATGGTTCCTTCATGCATGAAAATTATATTTGTTGGAATCCATCATTCTTGTATGAGATTTTTGAACCCTATGGCCTTGTGGAAGAGATTATTATGTATGATAAGACAGCCCTAGTTTCTTTCAATTCTCCAGTCCTCTTCTATAGGGTTTCTTTCTTCTTCTCTATTTTCCCTCTTCTGTAGGGAATTCTACTCCTTTATATCTTTCTATTATCATGCCAAGGAGCAAAGCTGCAGATGTTTTTAGTGGAGTTTCTCTAACAAATGCTTCATGTCATTAGCGGACTCATGATGCCGTGTCCTATTTATCATGTTTGTCTATTGATCTCTTGATAAGATTTTTCTCTTATCAAATAAGAAAAAAGAGGAGAGAATTGGGTAGAAGAAGTTGTTGTTTGGGTATATAGAAGATGATTTGATATGAAGATCCTTTAGACGACGAAGCCATGCTAATGCAAGTCAAGGAGATGAAAGGTCTTGAAGACAGTAATCTATGCAGTTCATCATTCCTTCTTAATTTGAGGTCCTATCAGGATACTAAAAGGTTAATTTAACCTTTTCACATGTCCAAAAAAAACAAAAAGGGCACAAGATGCTTAAACCTCCATCATTCCTTTACTTTTTATTGAATTGAAAGGTAACATATATGTTGTCATTGGCTACTTACTTTGTGCTATCCAAAAGCTCCATCCTATTTTTGGACAGTTTGGTTGAATATGCATCTCTCTTTTGACAGACAATGCATTTTGCTGAACATGTATTCATGGAAAATGAATAGATGTTTCAAAAGGCAGTCTATTCATGTTGAGGTTCATGCACATGATGATTAAGTCAAGGCCTTTCGCACGTATGTTTCTCAAAGAAGCAAGTCAGATGTTTGGGCTGTACATGTACACCTTGGGTGATCAGGCCTATATGCATTGGAAATGGCTAAACTGCTTGACCCTGGAGGAGAATTCTTCAATGCTAAAGTTACTTCACGTGATGATGGAACTCAAAGGCATCAAAAGGGTCATGATGTGGTCGCGGGGAAGGAAAGTGCCGTTCTAATCTTTGATGATGCAGAAAATGGGAGTGCATATGGTTAATTTTTATTGAAGAGTTGCCTTTTAATTTTTTCAGTGTGCTTCTAAACATAGTTTTAATTGGGTTAGGCCTCGATGAGGCATAGAGAAAATTTGATATTGATGTTATCAATTTGGATTAAATTGTAAATCTCTTTTGGAGCTGAAGAGTGACGAGAGTGAGTCTGCAGGAGCACTTGCATCTGTTCTCAAGGCTCTACGGAAAGTTCACCATATCTTCATTGAGGTGTATCCTCTTGTCCCTAGTTTGGTTGATAAAATTCTTCTTTTTTCGTTTGTTTTCAAGGTGTTATTGATAGGGAACCTTGTTGCAGGAATTAGAAGAGAATCCGGATGGCAGAGATGTGAGATAGGTAAAAAGGGCTAGTGAAAATTGGTCCTTTTGAGCGCATATCTTCTATCTTGCATGCAGGTGCTCAAAACAGTTCGCATTAATTACTACTCTGTGGCCAAAGCTAAACATGGCATCAAAACTCTACACGTTATGACCCCTTGTTCACTATTAGAGGTTTTTGGCCTGAAGATCTTAATCATTCTGCTTAGTAACACTCCTATATATATTGATTACAAACGAGGAGATAAACAATAATTCTTTTGTATTAGGATTGAAATTGGGACTCTCAGATTGTTCAATAATTCCACAATATCGAGCTGGTAAGATGGGATTGTATCATCACTTTGTTTGCATTATTGAGCATTGTTAATGGATACAAGACCGGATTGAACTGCCAATTGATAGCTAATCTTTACCAACTACGCATTCAGTACTGCGATATCCCATATTTTGCATTGATGTTCTTTCATATACTATTTTAAAATACAATATTAACAAGTCTGAAATTATTTATGAGTGAATAGCATGTCTGATCAATTACCTTCCACTACATGAACATTTAATTTTTAAGGAGAAAATCATTTAGTTTTAAAGCAAAATTATCGTATTTTATTTTATTTTATGACAGGTAATTAAAAATTAAAAATGATGAGGATTAATTACAATAATTAACACAATCAATTCTACATCAGTTTTTGGCACAAATAGGAGATGGAAGGAGTTGTTGAGGAGTACGAGATTAGAGTGATTAAAGATTGAGTTTGTTTTCAAATCGTTCATATAGTACTTGATCGATAATGCAATCTTTCAAAGTGGTGATGCTGAAATCGTGAGAGGTTGCTTGCATTGAAATCAATTTCACTAGAAAATTCAACCATGATCATAATTCTTGACAGCAACACAATATGTTTCCTTCATTAGAACATAATTCTTCAATAAGTAAGTATATTTATTTTATTTCTATTATTTAATGTTTAATTGATGTGGGAGGAGTTAGCATAATCAACCATGATCCATCGATTATAATAAACTAAGATTGGCAATAATTAACCAAAATTGATCTACTATAATAGACCAAGATTGAAAATAATCAATCATGATTGATTGCCCTTAACAAATGATGAAGGATCGACTATGTTTTCATATGTATGCTAAGTTTAAATACAATCTCTTATATACTTTCATGATTTTATTAATTATGCTAGTGAATTCACATTTGCAAGTTGTTAATTTAACTAAAAAATTTGACACAATAATTTATTACCAACAATATCATTGTTACATATAGATTATACTAGTTATGGATCTGCGTTATGCTGTGGGGCTAGATTTTTTTTGTGTATAAGAAATAATGTTCAAGTGCCACAAACATATTTTAAAATAAAAAGAAAAATCTACGACATAGGTCATAGATCCAACTAAATCAAATAAGTTTATTTTATTTTAATTAGATGAGAAAAAAATAGACAACAACAACAGATGATTTAATTTTTTTTTAGAAAAATGATCATGATAACCTAAGAATTTTTTTATTTCAAAAAAGAATAAACTATGTAGCTTAATTCTCAACCCATTAGATATAAAAGGAAGAAATTGGGTAAGAAAAAGATAAAAAAAATAAAAAATAAAATCACAAAGCTTGTTTTTCTTAAGGAAAAAAAAGCCAATGTCGAATGATGAAAGTTGAAAAGAGAATGACTTTCAACTATCATAAGTAAAAAAAAAAAAATGTTAACCTGCTTTAACTTTTCAAACTCATGATTTGAGTCATTACATGGGAATCACTTTATCTGCAAAAAACACAAAACTCAATTCCCAACCAATCAAATGTTAAAGGCTAAAATTGGAAATTAAAAAGAATTTTTGTTATATAAAAAGATCCAAAAAATAGCAATTAAAAGAATAAGGATCAAAATTTAGACTAAAAAAAAATCTAATTTTTTTATTGAAGGGTTAAATCAGAACGAAAAATTAATTTAACAAAAGGAAAAAAAAAACAATCTAAAAAATAAGGATCAAAATTGAAATGAAAAACAAAAATAAATTTTTGTTTGAAAGGTGAAATTGACAAGAGAAATCAATTTAAAAAAAGGATTAAGAAATTAATAAAACAAATGAGGACAAAATTAGAAAAAACAACATAACAAATTAAGATTGAATCATGAAATTGAAAATAATTCGAAATCTTACAAAAAGGCCATGAATAAAAATAAAAAATAAAAAAAATAAGAATTTCTCAATAAAAAAGTGGATAACTCTGAAACTTTGCATGACCAACATGATTTTCAATGAGATGAGAGAAAAAGGTAGGAGGAGAAAAAAAAAATAGCCTCAAGAAAAAGCACATCTTAAAAGGAAGAGCTTGTTGCGGTGCTTCCAAAGACCTTGTTGCCCCCAATAACTGTTATATGATTTTTTATGATAAAAGCAAAATCATTAATTCCACGATTCCAGTGAAGATTGTTTTCACTCATAGTGAACAATGTTTTTCCAAAATGTTTTAGATTTTGTTAATAGTTTATATATCTAAGATATTGGATTCTTTAAAAACAAAGCTCCTTTAATTGGGTTTTTCTTTTTTATCTTAATACAAGTAATACTTCATTTGAGTTAACAAAATAATATAATTATCTTATCATTTTTTTAGCCTAAAAAACAATAAAAGGGTTATATATTGGGTTAAATTGAAAATATAAGTGTATGCTAAAAGTTTTGAGAAATACATGTAATGAGAAAATATTATATTATACATGTGAAATGGTATTATGAAAAACTTGGGAAGAGGAATAAGTTTACAAGATTAGAATAAAAAAAAGAACCTAAAATAGAGAGATTCACTATACTTATAGATATAGATCTTTATTCACCATAGTAGTGTAATTAACATTTTGTCATAAAAAAATCATTAATCTTATTATTAGAGGTAACCCACCTTTGTATCTTTTTTTAATATATAATATATCTCTAGATGCATTAAGATATTGAAAGATCGTGTTCTTATTTTTCTCTTGTAACAGCCTCACCTATATAAAGTATAACAGTGCATACATCTCTAATAAGTTAAACTAGAGTGCTTTCAATTCTTTTATGGTATCAGAGCATACTCTAGCTCACGCTTCTATTGATCCAATGTCTCTCACTACAGAGTCTTCCTTCTCTTCTGCTGTATTTTATCTTCCAGCTCAAGTTATCTCTATTAAACTTGATGGTAAAAATTTTCTTGCATGGAGTGCTCAGTTACTTCCTTTATTTCGCAGCTATGGCTTCATAGGCATAGTTGATGGTTTTGAACCTAGTCTTCCCCAATTTATTAGCATTGAACATAAAAACCAAGGCATTCTTAATTCTGGTTATGTAGTTTGGCAATATAAAGACCAAACGATTCTTGGTTGGATTATATCTTCATTATCTCCTACGGTGGTTTCCACCATTTATGGTTTTAAGACCTCTCGGCTTGCTTGGCAAGCCCTTGGTGCATGTTTTGCTGCACCCTCTACATCTCGTATTTCTCTTATCAAGAGAAAGTTATAATCTTTATAGCAAGGCTCCATGCAGTGCCAACAATTTTTAGATGCAGTCAAGTCCCTTGCTGATGAAATATCTGCTATTGGGAAACCAATTGAAGAATCAGATTTAATTCTCTTTGTTCTTAATGGTCTCAATTCTTTTTTTCATTCCTTTGTGACAACATATATGCTTCTTGCTAAAGAGAAATCTATGTCATTCTCAGACTTCCATGTAGAGTTGTTGAATTTTGATCTCATGCAAAAATTCCATAGTTAAACTATTCAACAAGAGACGGGGTCTTATGCTTTCTATTCGCATAAACCTGGTTAAAAATCAGGCTCTCATAACAGCAACAAGATTCGGTTTTCTGGGACATCAAAAGGCTCCAATCCTGCTCTTTCTCAATTTCAGCAACCATTACCTCACCTGCCATCCTCATCATCAACTGCTAAATCCACTGCCTCTCGTTCTCGTTCTCCTTGTCATATCTGCAAACGAGATGGACATCAAGCACTGGACTGTTTTAATCGGATGAACTATTCTTTTCAGGGACGTCATCCTCCAACAGAGTTAGCTGCTATGGTTGTTGAGGCTAATACCACTTACCTCAATTAACACCAATCGTATATTGATAGTGGTGCCAACATTCATGTAACCTCAGATCTTGCCAATCTTGCAACGTCTCAACCTTATGACGGTGATGATTCTGTGGGTGTAGGTAACGGGATAGGTTTGAATATATCACACACTAGCACTTCTGCCATTCAAACTCATTCTTCTATTCTCACTTTAAAAGATGTTGCTTATTGTAATAGCTTTGGCTCAGCTCCTTTCCATTAATAAATTGTGCAAAGATAATAATGTTCTCTTTGAACTCACTGGCACTAACTTTTCTGTGAAGGACATCCTGATGGATACACGCTTCTGATGAGGCCAAGTGAAAATGGATTGTACCCAATCAACCTTCGTCAACTCCCTTCATCCAAATTCCATGCTCTTACTATGACTGTTGGCGTCAAGGCTTCTACTTCCACTTGGCATCGTCATTTGAGACATCCTTCGGCAAACATTTTACATCATGTTATTTCTAAATTTTCTTTTCCAATTACTGATTCCATAAATAAACAGGGTGTTTGTGTGTCTTGTCAACTAGGCAAATCTAAACAATTGCCATTTTCAGATTCTTCAAGAGAATCAACAACTCCTCTCGAATTAATTCATTCTGATGTTTGGTCTACTTTCACTCCATCTTTAAGTGGTTGTTAGTATTATGTAAATTTTATTAATGACTACACTCGTTTTGTTGGCTTTTTCCTATTTCTCATAAATTTGATGTTTACTCTATGTTTGTTAGTTTTAAGCTTTGAGTGGAAAAACAATTAATTACACCATTAAACAATTTCAAAGTGATAATGGAGGTGAATATTGTTCTACCGTTTTTAAGCAATTTTTAACTACCAGTGGAATTTTTCATCATTTTTCATGTCCACACACATCCCAACAAAATGGCATCGCTGAAAAAAAACATTGTCATATTATGGAAATGAGACTTACTCTCCTTGCCCAATCTGGCTTACCTAAGGTTTTTTAGATCGATGCTTTTCTAACTTTTTTTTCATCATTAATAGCTTACCTACCAAGGTTATTGATTACTTTTCACCCTAGGAACGCCTTTTTCAACGTTCACCTGATTTTTTCTATTTTCGTACTTTTGGCTGTCAATGTTTTCCCTGTCTTCGTCCTTACTCACTTGATAAATTATCTTACCGTAGTAAGCCTTGTATTTTCATTGGTTACTGCTCTAATCACAAAGGTTTTCGGTGCTTTAATCCATCCTCCAGGCGGATATACATATCTCGAAATGTGATCTTTGACGAAGGTATTTTTCCTGCACGTGAACAATCCATTTTCACTGACTCTGCTAATTGCTTGGACTCCTCAGGTACTTCGAATACTCTATTTTTACCTCCCTCTTCTCCTCCATTTAATTTTTCCCCTGTGTCTTCCTTTAACACAGTTTCAACCTATCAGACCTCCCTTGATAGCACCTTACCCGATAACCCAATTTCCCCCCTTCCTTTCATTCATCCTGATAACTCCTCCCCTGCATCTTTACTCCACACACCAGTCCTCCCTGCTGGCCACCCTGAGACCTCCCCCAACCACCTTTCTTCAAATACATCTTTGGTTACTCTTTCTAATGTTTCTCACGAAACTGCATCTTCTAATCATTCTGCCAGTGAACTCCCTCTTCCTAATTCTTCTTCTTGTATGCTTACTAGATCCCAAACTGGACACTTTAAACCCCGTACTTTTCCTGACTTTCAACTACACTACACTATCGGTCACCCTCTTCAAGCTTTGCATGCAAGTGTGGTAATCTTTGAGCCTCGTGCTTATGTTCAAGCAGCTGCTATACCTGAATGGCATGCAACAATGGCTAGTGAATTTTAGGCGTTGCTGAAGAATGAAACATGGTCATTGTCCCCCTGGTAAAAATATGGTCCCATGCAAATAGGTATTTAAGCTCAAACGTAGACTCGATGGTAGCATTGATCTTTACAAGACAAGATTAGTGGCTGTTGGTTATTTATAGAGAAGTGGTATTGATTTTCATGACACTTTCAGCCCTGTTATCAAACCATCCACTGTTCATATGGTTTTTGAGACTGCAATTTCTTTCAACTGGGATATTCGGCAACTAGATGTTTCCAACGCCTTTCTTTATGGCATTTTAGAAGAAGAGGTTTATATGGCCCAATCAAAAGGTTTTGAGGACCCTATGCACCCCCAGTTTGTCTGAAAGCTTCATAAGTCACTCTATGGCTTGAAGCAAGCCCCTCGGGCTTGGTTTAATCGCTTATCTACTGCTATCTTATCTCTTGGTTTTCTCAGCTCATAAGTTGATTCGTCTCTGTTCACATATCACCAAGACTCAGTTTATGCCTTTTTATTAGTATATGTGGATGATATCCTTGTCACCTCCAATGATCAACGCTTTATTACATCTCTTATTTCTATCTTACAACTTGAGTTTGCTATGAAGGATAGTTTGCTATGAAGGATCTTGGACAGCTGACATATTTTCTGGGTATTGAAGCCATACACAATTCTTCTGGTTTACATCTTAGCCAAACAAGATATATCATTGATTTATTAAATCGTGTCAGACATCTTGACATTCGTCCATATTGAGCTCCATGTGTTTCGGGTTTTAAATTGTCTAAATTTGATGGAGAACTTCTCCCAGATCCATCTGAATATAGGCAAATGGTTGGTGCCCTGCAGTATGTCACTCTCACCCGGCCTGACATTGCATACTCAATGAACCAGCTATGTCAACATATACAGGCTCCCACTTCTACTCATTAGATAACATCTAAACGAGTGCTTCGCTATTTAAAGCATACCCTTGATTATGGCCTCTTTTACAAACTAAGATCATTTTCTATGAATGCTTACTATGATTCTGATTGGGCCGGCGATCTTGATGATTGGCGATTAACGTGTGGTTATGGTGTGTATGTAGGTCCTAACCTCATCTCTTGGTCAGCCAAGAAACAACTTACAGTGTCCAAATTCAGTACAGAGACAGAATATTGGTGCTTGGCCTTGGTCACAGCCAAAGTATATTGGCTACGCATGCTCTTGTGTGAACTGCAAATTTCACTTGAATTTGCTCCCATTGTCTGGTGTGACAATGTCAGTGCTCTAGCTTTTGCTTTCAATCCCATTTTTCATGCACGATCTAAGCATATTGAAGTGGATTATCACTATGTTCAAGAGAAAGTGACAAACCGAGACATAATCTTACAACACCTTCCCTCTTCCTTGCAACTTACAGATATATTTACAAAGGGGCATACAACTGATCGATTCTGTTTTCTTAGGGACAAACTCTCAGTGTTAGATCTCCTTGCTAATTTGCGGGGGAATGATAAGGATAAAGATCAACATCATCACACATAATCTCCACTCCGAATATACTGCAGCAGAGTCTTTGTTATTGACATTGAAGATGCTACTATTACACTCTGCATGGTAAAGACGCTGCTGTTGCACTTTGCACATGTGATCCTTACAGCTTGGCACAGTCCTAGTATTGTTGGTTACGTTTAAATATTATGTAATTCTTATCTTTTGTAACAAACACATAGACATCTCTCATATCTCTTGTAACAGCCTCACTTATATAAAGTATAACAGTGCATACATCTCTGGTAAGTTAAACCAGAGTGCTTTCAATTCTTTTAATTTTATGTGTAGAACTTTAGAATAGAAAAAAATGCATTTTTTTTTTGATAATTTGATATATATTTTACATACAATTATATTCATGCAGAGATTATATAATTATATAACAAGACATATAAAAAAAATAAAACAAGAAAAGAATATGAAGTTAAAATTTAGTATTATATAATGATTTTGCAACAAGAAAATATCTTACAGAAAAGAATATTATTCTAGCAAAATAAATGAAGAGAAGTATAAAAAAATGTATTTCCATTCTAGTTTGGCCAATGGAGAAATAGCTATCTTTGGCTATGTTCGAAAAAGAAAGAAGGAAAGAAAGAAAAAGGAAAGAAGAAGGAGAAGATGCTATTCTATCGTAATGCTACATATATATCAAGTGGTTGTGAGGTAACCAGCAAACTTAAAATAGAGGGAATTATGCGAAGAGCTCTCTTAATCCCAAGTA
>Ga0325404_1009141_pt1 | contig 10113 bp, 8 predicted proteins | sample PopdelMetagenome_18_FD_205664 | JGI IMG/M metagenome (GOLD analysis project Ga0325404, IMG submission 205664) | Populus deltoides microbial communities from Bellville, Georgia, United States - Xylem-Control-R1 | ecosystem: Host-associated > Plants > Phyllosphere > Stem > Wood/Secondary xylem...
AGAGTGGTAATGACAGTGGTGTTTTTTTAATTTTAATTTATTTCCTTTCAGATTTCGTTACTTTGAAATGGAAGAATCCTCCAGTAGTTTTTCTGTAATTTTCAACGTGAAAAAAAACACCATTTTTTGCATGAGGCAGAAATTGAAATCACGAATGGTAAATGTTTTATAAGGGGTCAAGCGGCATTTCTGCGCGAGGAATGCCCTATGGGGATATCATTACGGTCTTTCTCAGAAGAAAAGTAAGTTGTTCCTGTGGTTTTTTTTTGTTTATATTGTTGGAATTATCTCTATTAATGATTTTATTGTGTAGTGGTGCAAAATGTACCGATTTATTATTCCAAGAGAAGTCCATGTGGATGAGGTGGGTGCTGCCACCCCCATGTTGCCGTGGCTGTTGCTCCTCCACATCCTCACCGTGCTACCAGCCCCCGACCTTCTGACTCCTCCTTCGAGCACACTCCAAAAAAGCCCCACAAGAAAAAGCGTAAGCAGGCATCCATTCTTTAGAATGTTAACTTTGTAATATTAATTGACATTATTAATTTGCTGTTAATTTATGTATTTTACTTGAAAGACTATTTTTAATATTTTATTAACGTCGCATGTATCTCTGTTTACTATCAACAATCTTTTATGCAAACAGTGTTGTTAATAAGTGTGGAGCTATAGTAATTTTTTGTTGTTCTGTATGAAAGATTTGATTAATGCTGAAGTAGACATCTGTATCTGCATGGCCTCCTGTCCATTCTGTAAAACCTAGTTTAAATATATCAACTTCATTAAAGAATGATAAAAGGAAGCTAAATTGCATTCCAGATAATCATAAAGGAACTTGTCTTGTTATCTTGTGGCCCTTTGTTCATACTCTTTTCTTAGATCAATCGAGCATATTGCCCCTAACCAATTAAAGCTACCTTCTGATATAATAAGAAGATATTCTTTGTAGAAAGTTGTGCTAGCTGTCCTAGATTCAGATATTACAGAAATGCTCTATTGTAATTTCAAATTCAAAAATAAATAACCGAAGCTAGAACCTTGTTTGCAAAGAAATGGTCAGATTTCTCGTGAAGATCAAACTTGTATTTTTATCCTTGCAAAAATGTAACGATATCTTAACCGCTGGATAAATATTTTTATAATCGCATTTTTCTTTGCTTGACTAGTGTTAAATTATAATTATTTAATTAAAATTGGTGCTGCAAAACCCCGCATGTGGGGGGGCTAATCATTTCAAATTTTCAATTGTGTGTTGTTTGATTATAGTTGATGGCCTCTAAACAAATCGTCGATGTCTGAATATGGTTGATGGCGTCTTCTTCTTCATCTCAAACAGGAGAAAGTCCGCTTGCGAAAAAATTCAAGCCAGGCGATCGCCGCCCTCAATCCAGGTCTTGACCGAATGGTTTACCATGTAGCCCCATTCTAGCCAACTTTCCTCCACCACCGCGAGGCACCAGGGAGCTAAAAAAACTGCCACCAACAGTCCAGCAATGGTCGAACTGTTGGTGTCCCGATCCAACAAGAGCACAAAGACCCAAAATCCTTATCTCCACAACAAGGATCGGTATCCTGGGGAGATAAGGATAAAATCCACACCAGAAACGCCTATAAAAGGTGGGAAAAAGAAAGAAAGAAAGAAAAGGGACCCAGAAGAGAAAACAGGGGAAACTGAGAACAAGAGGGAAAAAGTGAGACTAAGAAAAAAAACTAAAAAAGAAAGGAACGAGAGGAAAAAAAAAAGAAAGGGGAGAAAAAGCAGAGACAGGGCAGAGAAGAGGAAAATAAAGAGAGAGAGAGAGAGAGAGAGAGAGAGAGAGAGACCAGGAGAGACAGAAAATAAAAAAATAAGAAAAACCAGAGAACAGAAGGGGAAACTGAGAACAGAAGCTTCATCCTTTTGGCGATGCACCGAGATCTTCGTCCCAAGGCCATTTGCAAAACAAGCAAGTGTGTGTTAACAGTTCACACATGCTTGCAAAGGAAAAACTGGCCGGGTTACTGGGCTGAACCAGTAACCGGACCGGGCTGGGCCGGCTGGATCCAGCCCAGCCTATATGGCTGGTCCAGATCCAGCCCAGTGTTAAAGAGGAAGAGTGGGCCAGATCTGGCCTCAGACCCTTTTATTTATTCTCCTTATGTCTTGTCCATGTATTTTATTCCCCTTCTATTTTGATATCTGGTCAAACAAGCCCCTTTTTAAAATTAGAAAATTTCCTAAATATTTGGCAATCTTCACGGATTTATTTGTGGGCCCTTCGTGTTTTTTTTTTGTTTTTTTTTTCTTTGTGTTTTGTTTTTTTTTCTAATATATGCTCAATTTGTGGATCATTACTGTTAAATACAAATCTATTGTGCAATACTTTCTTTTATTCTTGTCTAAAAAGAGCAAATAAAAAAAAGGGTAAACAAAAAGAAAAAAGCATAGAGAAATTGTTTCTTCTCCATTAAAAATTTAAAATGGAGAGTTTGAAATATTTTGAGGTATTGTTCACTGATGCCAGAGTTAAGAACATGATAGGAAGAACAAAAAAAAAAAGACCAAGTTCTTAGCAATTTTAGACAAAATCAGCAATGCACCTTGCTTTAGGTAGGACGCTTAAAGGGGGTGATAACATCTTTTCTTTTGCATAACCAGTCCCGTATCATAGAATACCTATTGACCAGTTAAGGTTCTTAGTAACCATAATACTATGTGGCAACTCCTTGAACTAGAGCATCTCTCTCTAGAATATTATTATATTTTATCTCTATAAAAAGATACTTATTTAAGTATTGGAAAGTCTCCACCTCCACCAAAGAGGATATTTTGCAGAAATTAGTTAGAAGTTGTCTTTGCCTACCAAGCTCCAAGTATATATTAAAAACACATTGGCTAGGAAGAATAGATGAGATTTGTTGCAACCTAATTTTTAACCCATGTTTTGATAAAAAAAAATTTTAAAAATAAAGGTTTGCATGTGGCGATAACATAAAGCATCAGGGCTAATATTAAGGAAGCAATATGTCAAGAAGATAATTATTGAATCATATATAATTACTGCAATATAAAATATCATAGATATATGATTTGATTTGTACTGGTTATGGAAAATAATCACTGCAATATAAAATACTATATATATAGGATTTGTTGGTGCTCGTTATAGAAGACAATCTCTGCAATAATTACTGCAATATTTCCTTAAATAGTATGTGTAGGAATTTTCTATATAAGTAAACCTACAACCATATGTATTGGGGGGAGAAAAATTGACAAAGGAGAGCAATTTTTTAAAAGAGAAAATTAGGGTAACAAAAAAAAAGACCTAAACCTAAAGCTATCTCTCCCTTCTCCGCCAACTCTCCCCAAAAACCAGCCGCTTTTTCCCGATCTTCTTCTCCTCCCAAACCCACACACACCCAGATCCTCCACCCAATAGCCCCACAGTCGATCCATTCCTCCTCATCTCCAGAAGACATCAACCGGCTACCACACACTCCTTTCATCCTCAGCTGCAGCCTCTCACCAAAATCTCTCTCTCTCATCCAAGGCCTCCCAAAACCAGAGCCCATGACTCGACCAGCCACGCACCAGGCCTCTTCCTTCTTAACTTCTCTTCTCTTAGCCATCGAGAGCACCGCTTTTCAGCCCGCAGCCAACCGATCTTCCCTCTTCCACCAGCGACAGACCCACGATCTCCCTCTTCAGCCGCAGACCCCATTTCTCCTTCCCCCCGACTAGACAGCCACGCCCATCTCCACCGCGTCTTCAGCGGCCACGGATGACAACCACCAAATCTGAAGAAGGAGAAGACCTAGAATAAACCTACCACCTGAAGAAGAAGGAGAAAACGACAAACCGAGAGAAAATAGAAGTGAAACAGATCTAAACAAGGATTAAAATTGACTGGCTTGTGTGTTTTTCTTCTTTTGCAGGTGACGGTGTTCCTCACCGCCGGCAGGAAAGTGAAGAGTGGAAGAAGCTGTTACAGACCCCCTGTTTCCCGGGTTGTTCTTATGGTGACGCGTAAACTCATGAGCCTCCAGTGGCGGGGGCGCGTGGAGAAGACGTGTCGCCACTGTTCCAACACTGTTCCCGAGGATTTATTTATGTTTTTTTTTGTAATTTTCAGACATTGCTGTGTATATTTAGATTACTGTTTGATTTCTTTGAACTTTTAATATTTTGTAACATGTAAATGTGGGTGAATGATAAAAACATATTAAAAAAAGGGATGTGTGTTTGTATTTTTTTTTATGCATGTTATTGAATTATAAAATCAAAAAGAAAAAAATTTAATGTTTTAATTTGCATATGATCAAGTATCTTAGGGAAAAATAAAATCATGTTGTATTTCCTGTAAACATGTAAGAACATATTTCTATATATTTTTTGGGATTTAATAACTGATTTATTAAAGCCTTAAGAATTTGATTAATACGTGGTTTGTTGACTTTAATTGTGATTAACTGTGATGTTTGTGTTTTTGACAAAGAAAATATAAAATTGTTTTATGTGTGTTGCATACGGTCAATACCCTAACATGTTTTGAACGTTCTTTTTATATATATAAAATTATTGGAAGTTTCAAAAATGTGTTTTCGCATGGATTTCTTAAACACAACAAAATTATTTTCTTGCATTTCTGGATTTTACAACATGTTTGTAAAAATCCAAAGGGTATTGGTCAATATTCAAAAAATTACAAAAATCTTATTTTGGGAGAATTCATTTATTATTTACCGTTAATGTTTGGATAAAAAAATCCCAAATGAATGAATATCCAAAATATTATTGGGAATAACTTTTTATTATTCACTGTTAATATTTGGATAAAGAAACCTTAAGTGGTAAATATCCAAAATAATTTTCTAGGAATAACAAGTCATCACACATCTTTGAAAGAAGCCTTGATGAGGACATTTCAATCTTTGACCCCACGGTTTACGAGTCATGAGAGTATGAAATACTAAGGGAAAATTGAGCTTTTAAAACATATTGAATCTCTTTGGATTTCTATCTTAATAAATTTAATTTGAATCAAACACAAATTTCAAGATATCTGCATTGGTTCTCCTTGACACTTTATAGACATATCTAAAAGTATGATCAATATTGGCCAAGGTTTCTTGCTTTTAGACTTTGAACCCAAATCCATTCATCATAGCAAACCTATCATAGGAAAACTAATTAAGAGAACATCAACACCATAGCAATTATAAAGCAAACCAAACACCAAACAGCTTACCTTAGACAAGGCGTACTAGGGGTGTTAATACCTTCCCTTTACGCAACCAGTCTATTGCCTTAGAATCTCTGAAAGATCAGTCAGGGTTCATAGTGACCATAATACTAGGTGGCAACTCTCTTATTCACAAACAAAAACGACCCCGAAATCAATCGAGGGTCATCGCGCTCCACCGCGAGGGTGAGACAAGATTGCTAGGAATAATTGATTAACCAATTATCCAACTCGAGAGCCCTATTCCTAGGCTATTTGGATTTTTAAAACTTCATCAGTGGCGTCGTCTGTGGGGAACTGATTAAAAAGTCATCGATTTCTTTCTAAAGTTTGCTTTCGACATTACTAGATCATTCCATGACACATAACTTATGCTCACCCGGGCTAGAATGTGAGACAAGTCTACTCGTTGTCTCGGACACTCCTACCTAGCAAGAGCTTCAACAACTCACTAACTAGGTACAACTCCTTACCCAGGCCATCTTGGCAACCCGAGGAAAAAATCAGACATTGTCATTCCAATAAGTCTTAATACCCTCAACAAAACACAATGCCTTAACGCGAAGGTCATCAGCTACACCAAGAGCCTGTAAACAATTACACTACCTAAAAACGATTAGACAAAATGACATTCATGGGAGTTCCTTAAAGGACCACTCACGTCTTTGCCTCACCCATACACAAAGAAGATACAATGAACATTTTCCCTAGTTACTTTGGGATGGACACCAGTCATCATAATCGTCATTCTACACCAATTCTTCGGTGTCCTAATGGCCCAGCAAACAAAGAAATAGGAGACAATTTGTGCATAAGCATACCTAGGGGAATGTTTATAACCCCATCAGTGGAGGGTTTCTCTCATGTCCAAATGTATATTGAAAAGTCGACTCCTAAGGATTATTTTTCCATAAAAATAAGCTTGAATAACTATGATAGCTTGACTGACCTAATGGAGCATGTGCAAAATCTACTCAACAACTTGGACTTGATCATCCAAGACCATGACTCAATGTGCAAGATATTCCCTACAATCTTCAAAGAATCTGCACGTACTTGGTATAACAAACCAAACTTTATTGAAGGTTTTAGTGACCTATATGCCAAGCTAGTGGCACGCTTTAGCACTGGCATACTCGCCAAGAAAACATCCACGAAGCTTTTCAATGTTGCTCAACAAGAGAACGAGTATACATATATATTAAGGAGATTCAACGCTGAAATGCTCAAGGTGGAAGAATTGTTTGAGCTATAGCCTTAGAAGCCTTGATACGACAAGTAAAGGAGCATGCCCTTTAGAGAAAACTTTATGCTTTATATATAAAAAAAAAAAGCTTGTCTAAAGTGAAACAATTTATGAAAAATCATATACAGGTTGAAGAGGCTAGTTTGTTATGACATGGACCTCGTTATTTTCATAAGGACAACCAATATAAATGACCTTTCAAGTGAAGTAATCATGAAAGTCAAAGCAAACATCTTAGTGCCACCTTCAAGATATCTTTCTTCTAAGAACCTCTACCATACCTATCACTCACATCATCTTAGGACGTATCATCCTTAATAATAATGTAAGTTTCTTATATATGAATGACTTATTCAAATGGATTCATTTTCTCCAGGTGATCCCTAAAGGCGGTAGCCCTAGAGAAGTCCCGGGGGATGGCATGTGTTTTCCCCATGGGAAATCTCCAAGTGATAGACATGATCTCCCCAATGCTATATGCATTACTCACCAAGGGATATATGTGATCTCCCTAGTGTTATATGTACCACTCACCAAGAGATATATATGGTCTCCCTAGTGCTATATGTGTCACTCTCCATGGGATAGATGTAATCTCCCCAATGCTATATGCATCCTCTCCAAGGGATGAACTTGGTTTCTCTAATGTTATATGCACCACTCTTCAAGGGATGAACTTGGTCTTCCTAGTATAAATAACAACATGTAATCACCACTCTAAATAAAAGGCTCTCATGCCTCATTAAATAATAATAATAATAATAATAATAATAATAATAATAATAATAATCATGATGATCACTCTTTAGTGGAGGGCTTTTAAGCCCCATGACAATGTTAGAAGAGCTGCAAACTCCTACTCTCCAAAAAACCTATAAGTATAGGTTCACCCTTTTTGGGTTCACACTAACCACTTATAAATTCTCTAAATGAGCTCCATGCTCGATGAGTTTAGAGATAGGAGTTCTCAAAAGTGAGTAGATTTCCTCTAATAAGTTCCCCCAGCCACATAGAAATATTTTTAAGTACAGACTCATTCCTTATGTTTTTCTCTTACCCTTCAGGAAATTTTTTAAGTATGATTTTCTTCATGCCTTCTATATACTTAAAAATTCTTTCTCTTACTATGGTGCATCCCCTTCCACACAGGCTCTCTAACATATCACCCAAGGTTTTCCACCTTTTTTTCACACAATGAAAATTCAACGAACTCATCATAATAACCGAGTATTTTTACAAGTCTTTGCATATCAATATCACAAAGACTTAGGGGCTACAAATAAACTCATTTTTAATGGGCCTAAAAATCCTTATGACCCTTGAGCTTACCCAAGGGAATGAGCATGCCCCAGGTGGGGGCTTGGTAGTGTGCCAAAACCCAGACACGCTGGGTCTGGCAAACCCACAAGCGATTGGGCTTAGCACTATGCCAAGCCCTGATAATGCTGGGTCTGATTCTAGCCAAACAACAACCATGATTTTTCTTGGCAGTGTGCCAAGCCCTGACACTAACTGGACCCAGACACGATTGGTTTTAGTAGTGTGCCAAGTTTCTAGAGCACTAAGTCAGACACTAGTGAGACCCAGTCGTGATTGGGCTTAGCAGTGTGTCAAACCCTGGCACGTTAGCTTTGGCACCAACTAGACCTAGACACGATTGGGCTTGGTAGTGTGCCAAGCCTCTGGCACACTCATGGAAATGTGCATCCTCCCTTGGGCACGCCCAATGAATGATTATCTTTTCTTGGAACGTACAAGGGAATGATCATCCTCTCTTGACACGCCTAAGGAAATAAGATAATGTGGGTCTGGTAAACATGTCAGACCCAAAGCACTTGGATTTGGCAATCAGCCAAGTTCATTGCTTGTGGACTTGGCAGTCAGCCAAGTCCAGGATAACATGGGTTTGACAAACATGTTAGGCCTAATATACACTTAGTATTTAGCCAAATTCAAGGTAATATGGGTTTAGCGAACATGTCAAACTCAAGATACTTGGACTTGAAATTTAGCCAAATCCAGGATAATGTGGGTTTGGTAAACATATCAAACCCAAGGTACTTGGACTTGGTATTTAGTCAACTCCAAAATAACAACCATCCTTATTTGGCACGCCCAAGGAAATAACCATCCTTCCTTGGGCACACCCTAGAAAATGACCATTCTCCCTTGGCACGCCCAAGGGAATAAGATAATGTGGGTCTGGCAAACATGCAGACCTAAGGTACTTGGACTTGGTAGTCAGCCAAATCCATTGCACTTGGATATGATAATCAGCCAAGTCGAAGATAACGTGGGTTTGGCAAACATGTCAGACCCATGGTACCTAAACTTGGTCATCTGCCAAGTCTAAGGTGATGTGGGTCTGACGAATATGCTAAACCCAAGTTACTTAGACTTGGTATTTAGCCAAGTCCAGGTAACGTGGATTTGGCAAACATGTCAAAGCCAAGGTACTTAGACTTAGCAGTAAGTCAAGTCCAAGATAATGACCATCCTCTCTTGGGTATACCTAAGGGAATGACCAACCTCTTTTGAGTCTAACTTTGGGGAAGAACTCAGCCTCTATGGGCTTAGTTACATTTGACGTCATAGACTATAATCTCCCTATACCTTTTAGATGTTTAAAAGTCCTCCAAGGACTCACCATATTTCCATCAAACATGAATATAGATGGAAGGGATATTTATTCCTCATTATATGTTATCAGGGTAAAATTACAATTCAGACCCTCATCTTCATAAAAGAACAAGACTTATAGGGTATAATACACCATGAGACCTTCAAATTAAAAATTCACAATCTTCATTCTACTGCATATATATTTTCAGAGCATCTCTCTCTAGAATATTATTATATTTTCTCTCAATAAAAATATATTTATTTAAGTATAAAAGAGCCTTCACCTTCACCAAAGGGGACATTTTACAGGTAGTAGTCATAAGTCATTTTGATTTACCAAGTACCAAGTATATGCTAAAGAACACCTTAGCTAAGGAGAATAGAAATGAAATTATTAGAATTAGTTGATTAACCAATTATTCAACCTGAAAGTCTTATTCCTAAGCTATTTGGATTTTTAGGACTTCATCAACATGATTTTTCAAAAATGCACCGATGATTATGAAGCTAGAAACGAGGTTCAATCTATAGTTGAGGCCACTCAATTGCAACTTTGAGAAGGAATGATATTGCTAGATCTAGTGAAGAACACCAAGCTCAGGGTCATGGGTTACACAGGTGGATGATGGGCCTTAAGCTTTCTTCACCAGAATAGTTCTTCTTTATCAGCCTCGTATTGAATTTTTTGGTTGTTATCAATCTTACTCTTGGCAGCCAGTTATCACCATCTATCAATGTGTTAGAGACATGGTGAGAAAGATGTTTTTAATGGCAAGTTATATTATCATAAGAGATATATTCTTACCAAACCTAGGATGAAGCCGCAGATTTTGTGTTTCAACCTAGGTTTCTACACACACATTGATTCTGTATCTTCCTATCCTTTGGTGCCATCACTAGCCCTTTGACAGTGGAAAGTTGTAATAATATCTTAATTTGTTATCATGGATGATCCTACAGGCCTAGGAGGAAAGAGTATTTTCGAAGAATTGAAGTTTACCTACTTCCTGTTCTGTTTTT
>Ga0325404_1009143_pt1 | contig 10111 bp, 3 predicted proteins | sample PopdelMetagenome_18_FD_205664 | JGI IMG/M metagenome (GOLD analysis project Ga0325404, IMG submission 205664) | Populus deltoides microbial communities from Bellville, Georgia, United States - Xylem-Control-R1 | ecosystem: Host-associated > Plants > Phyllosphere > Stem > Wood/Secondary xylem...
TTGAGATCTCATTTAAAAGCTTAAATTTTTGGGTTGAATTTGTTTTTTTATATAGTATAAGAGTTTTGATGACCAAGTGATCACGAGTTTGAATCTCATCATTTCTAATTATTTGATAAAATTTAAGCATAAGGTGATGTAAGCGTATGTAAGTTTCAAGACCAAAGGTTTTTCATTTGAAAAAGTATATTAGAGAATAATATAAATTATATTTCCAAATATCATCTAATAATTAAAATTTTTAAGTTGAATTAATTTTTTGATATTAGCATGGAAGATACTCGGTCTTGATATTGCTTACTGGTGGTTAAATATTTGTTGGAAAAGGCAATGTGAAAGTTAAGTTGATGCAAACTATGCCTTGATCACCAGAGCAAGTGAATTGTTAGCAAGAGAGTGGGGGGTTAAAGTTTCTTCTTCTTCTTCTTCTTCTTCTTTAGTAATAGACCTTTCATGAGCAAGTATCGTAGCATGGTTTGCACGCCTCTAGAGACAGAGATGCATGGTGCTACGTAAAACTTATAACCCGTTAATGGCTTAATCTATTTTATTGTGTGTTGAAAATGATGTTTTAGCTTATCCTTTTGTGGTGGATTTGGCTGGAGTTTGTTTGACCAGAGACATGGAGGGGGATGGCAACGAGTGGCGGGTTCAAAATATGGAGGCCGGAGGGGGGACTCTTGGCTACTTTACACCGGAGACACTCAAATCTCCCAATCCTCGAAGGAGCTTCTTCTCCCTGATTGATTAACTCTCTGCGTTTGATTGCCAGGAGAGTTGCAGAGAGGCAAGTGAAAGGGAATGAGAAATGGTAAAAATGGAGCTCAAATCCCCTCGGGAATCCTCCTCAAAAGTTAGGCGAGGACATGGTAAATCTGGGCCTGAGGTCTGATATTTAGCTGTTGCTTTGCTTTCTTGAAAACAATGGCACAACATTTCAAGATGGACTTGACCACAAAAAAAAACAATTAAAATTAAAATCTTTGAAAAATGAATCTCAAATAATTAATCAAGAGTCTAAAATAGACGTTATTCCTCAAAGGGAATTAAACCTGCAACAACACACATTGCCATTCATGAAATCATACCCCTTGACTCCACCTTACTGATAAGACTCGCTCTTCTCTCGTAAAAGGAATCCCTTTCAGGGACACCCCCGTAATTGCATCAACCAAAACATCTAAATCCACCAACGTGTCATGATCGAAAAGCGAGTAGCGTCATTATTTGCTTACCCCTCAAGTACGGAAGCTCTCGAAACGTTTCATTTTAAGGGTGCAAAATCTTTCCCTCGTTTGATTGGTTTCAAAATTCAAAAACGACCCAGCAACTCTCTCTCTCTCTCTCTCTCTCTCTTTCTCTCTCTCACACACTGATTAAACAGCACAAGAAAGAAAGAACATATAAATAAATAAAACCAAAGGGGTTTTTGCATAAATATAGAAAAAAAGAAGAAGATGGTAGATATATAGAGAACAGTGGCATGAGATGTGTGCATTGCTGAAGCGTGTACTTGGATTTGATTTTGAGATCGGTTTTGCGGTTTCTTGATAAATCGTTTTTTATCAAGAGCTATGGGTTGTTTCTTTACCTGCTTGCGTACTAAAGAAGATCGATCCAATCGGTCTCGACCTCACGCCATCTCCTCAGATTCTCTTCGATCCGAACCTGCTCTTGTATTCTTTCTTTTCTTCCATTTTCTGTTTGATTGCTCATAATTTTATGTTTTAACAGGAAACGAAACTCAGTTTTAAGAAAGGAAGCGAATCGTGATTTGCACCATTCCTTCTTAGTCTGATTTTTAGGAGTTTCTGCGTTTTCTTATTTTGATATCAGTTTGGCTGGCTAGAAAATGAAGCAAAGTAACTGAAAAAAAGTAGAAAAGGCTGCTTTAATATATGTTTTTTTTTTTAATTGGAAACGAAAAGTTCCCTTTCTCTGTTTCTCGAAACTGAGTTTTTAATATATGTTTTGGTTGGATAGAAAATGATAAATGAAAACAAGTGGAAATGACTGTTTAATTTCTTGGTGTTCATGCTTGTTAGAGATTAAACAGGGGACTATTGGATTATAAGATATTTATTATTTACAGCTTCCTTTTTTTTTTTTATGGGAAGCAGGAAGCTAGGGTATCTAAAAATCGTTTATCGTCTCTATTTTTGTCTGAAGGTAAATAGTTGTTTTTGTTTTCTTTAGTTAAGTTTCGCTCTAATTTTTGCAGATTTTTTTTTTGGTTTCTAAATTGTTTTTAATTGCATTTGTTTCCCTTTGAAAGAGAAAGAAGAATCTTTGCGTGGCGACGTTGAGAATCCTTGTTTAGGATCTCCACATATCAACAAAGGACTTAGGGATGAGGTATGTATTAATTAATGAGTCGCTTGAAAAGGGAAAATCAAGTTTCTTTGCAATTCTCACAGTTTCACGAATTTGCAAAATGTTTGTGGTATTCTTGCTACTTCCAAGCTGTAGTTTGCTTAATTCAAGCTCTAGTTTTCAACATTTATTAGTTTTCCATTGATTTTTGATGGGTGTGCATGCTAATATGATGTTTGTGTTACTGCATTGCATTTCTTAGACCGAAAGGTTGTTCTGAATCGTAGGGGTTTCACCACTAGATAGTAGTCACGAAGAAAAGGATCAGATCATGAATAGGTTTGGAAAACAATACTGTGAAGAGCTTTTTGTCTACTACAGCTGCATGGAATCATTCTCCTTTTCCGATTAGTTAGAATTTTGATAGATTGAACTATCAATCCAACTTACATTCAATTATTAGGATCTGAATTAATTTTTCGAAGGCAATGTAGTTTATGTTATTTGGATTGAATTTGAATTGGGATTTAACAATAGTTGCATAATCTTCGACCAGAATTTTTTTACCTTTTCTAAAATGCCTCTTTTGTCACTTCCGAATTATCATTCCCAGCATTATACTTCTATTACAAGTTAAATGAACACGCAAGTTAAATGCAAAAATGATTTATGAAGTCGTATGGTCGTAGATCGTTGGACCGCTTAGAAGACTATAGGTGGGCATATGGTTTGACCTTTTAGAGGTGGACATTCTATGGTAGATCCCATGAGAAGATGATGATACAGTTTACATTGATATATATCTTCCTGAAACAGTAATTAATGTTAAAATATATAAAGGAAGAATTGATCTCGTAATATATTGTTTTTTCTGGATTTATCTTTCCCTCTTGCGCACTTCAATTAATTGAATCATCCTTAATCATTCAATTGATAGATTCCATCAGTTAATTTAATTTTTTTGGCTGTTTACTTCTCTCTGCAGGCTAAATTTCTTAAAGCTTGTGGTACATTGACAGAAACTCCAATTGAAATTCGGAAAGCTTGCGAAAAGTTTAATGGTTCACCTACTCTTGATAAAGATTCAGAACCTTCAAAATTTCATTCATGGCTTCCCAGCACATCGATCAAGAAACTTCAATCGGATAATCAAACAGATCAGCCTCTTACTCCGGTTAAACTTTGTGAAGAGTGGGGAAAGGGTTCAGTTTCTTCTGAGCAGACACCTAGCAGGTTGCACTTCTAACTTCCATGAGTTGTCAAACGACTGACACTCGTTTAGATTCTCTGTGGGTACATGTGACCTGGAAAATAATTTTCATCTGTCTCATTTTTCAAGCTTTAGAATATCGCTATGCAATTAGTTTGAAAACTGTTTGGCAATCCTATTCTTTGACTCCTTTCTGAAGGTCTTGAGAAGTAACGCTTCTGCCCTGTTAAAGGATATGAACCTAACGATTGTATTTTATTACCATTTTGTTTCTGGGCACGATGAGATCTAATGGAGGCTCATCAAGTAATGCAATTTGTTCCTTAATTGTTTGCAAAACTTTAGAAGAACTCATCGATGAAAGTCTTAGGCTGGCTAACATTTCATGTCTTCTTTTCAGTAGCTGTATAACAAATGTGCACACCAGTGAAGATAGTGAGTCAGGGAGTCGTGAAAGAGTGATCAAGGTTCAAGCAAATGAGAATGATGATGTTGTTGCTGGTCCTCCTTGGCTTTCAGCTTCGATTGTTCAGAGCAGGAACAAGTCTGTTCGCTTCGAATGTGATTTTGATACATCTTCCTCCAAAGGGTCTTCATCTGAAAATAGCTGCCAAGTTCCTGGGAAATATGAATCTCCAGGGAATCTGAGTGTTTCAAAGCCTTCTCCTAAACCAACCCCTTTAAAACTTTTGGACGACATGCAAACACCCGGTACTGTTTTCCCTGCAAACCTAGAAACTTCAGATAATGGAAAGACTAGGTTCAGGTCCCAACATGTTTATTCAGTCCTGAACCCGGTTGAAAGTGCCTCTCAGTGGAAGTTATTGAACGAAGATGATTTCAACTCACTTCGACTGTCAGGTGAGCCGAGAGAATCTCTAGAACAGTCTGAAAGTGCAACTCCTAAACCGGAAAGGGGAGTAAAAGAATCTTCCTCTGGGAAAGATTTGAAGGTAGAAGCGAGCTTGTCTTCTTGGTTCAAACCATCACAGTCCACACTTGGTGAAGATAATCCAAATACCGGTACTGCTTCTAGCAAAAATTTTCGTTTTGGTAGAACTCCTAGGGACAGGCCTATCATTGGAATGGTTGCTGCGCACTGGAATGAAAATGAACCCTCTCAAATCTCCCCAAAGTGGTGGGATGGAAATGGGATTCCAAATTCGACAAACAAATATAAGGAGGTACGTCATACAACTGTATTCATTCTCTTTTTATTGCTTGCATTAATAGTAGATGCATTCAAGGAACCATCGTTTTGTATACAGGATCAGAAAGTAAGCTGGCATGCAACACCATTTGAGGAGAGGTTAGAGAAGGCATTGTCTGAAGAGAGTGTCATCTCACAAAGGTAGCTTCCTTCTTTTATGGGCCTGTGGTTCCGGTCTCCGTTTTTGACTATTTGTTGGTCATGGAGTAACTTTATGTCTATTCCCAATCCAGAACCTCTTCTTTCTACAAAGGAAGCAAGTTTTATTATTACGAGCTAACTTTGTTTCCACCCAAAACAACTTCCTCCCCAATAGAAAACTGATCTGAATCGGTTCCGCATTTGGATTATGGAGTCCCATAATTTGGTTATCTTGCATATTTAGTAAGATTGCCTTGTACTCCTGCCCCTGCTCCCTCCCATAAGGGAAAAAACCAGAAATCTAATCCACTAATTACTGCTGAGTTCTGATGTTCGTACCTTCCCAATTGGAAACTTAAACAAGGAGGAATTAGGGCAGAAACCATTGTTAATACTTGGTTAAATATGATTCGAGATTTTAGAGCATTTATCCCTTTCATATAAATTCTGATTGGTTGTCTGGTCAACAGGAAGCCAATCAGCGGGAGACCCATTGTTTTTGACGAATGCGAGGAAAGTGATACTGCTCTATCTCGGTTGCAAACCTCAACACAAGCCAAGTCAGTTGTTTCGTTCTGATGCAATCTGATTGTGGCTTGCAACTGATATATTGTGAATGCCAAAGTAGTTCTCAAATCTGAGCCACTGTCTACACCATCCTTGGTTTGTATTGCGATGTTGAACAATCCAACTGGTTTGGAAATTACTTGAATCTTGATAGTCTCGTCATCAACTCAAACTGCTTGTAATGTACATTGGTAATGAATATTAGTAGTGGTCTATTGGATTAAGTCTACGAAGATTTTGGAATCTCTGCCAGTTTTTTTCCTCGTATTGTTGCCTCGTGTGTGGAATCACCATGGTTGTTCAACTGCCTTGACTTGGCGTGATTACTTGGAAAACAAGAAGCTTTCAATCTGACTCGGGTAGAGTTTCTATTTCAATTGAACAAGTTATTGACTGTACAAAGTTTGGTTGATCTTATTGAATTTTTAATAATTTAATTGGGATCAACAATAATAATAAAAATTAATTTTAATAAAAAAATATAAACTCAGTAACTCACAAATTAATATTGAATTTTTAATAATCCAATTGATCTGGTGGGATCAACTATAATTAAAAAAATAATTTTAATAAAAAATATTAGCATTGTTTTTTTTTTTTTTTTACTATGGTCTTGTGATATTTCTATCTTTATTATGACAGGTTTATTATGATGAACAAACCCTGATTTTCTAGATCAAGGATTTGGTCTAAAACGGTGAAATGCTTTTAATTATCATTGTGGTTTTTTTCGAGGTGAATTTGGAATTTTTTGCTATAGTGTTACTCTAAAAAATATTTTGGATAAAATTCTTTACATTTTTTTTTATTCTTATATTGTGAGTGAATAAGTTGTATTATTCCCAAATATTTTAGATATTAATCTCATATAAGTTTTATATTCTTATATTAAAATAAGTAATAATAAATTATTATCTCAAATAATATTTTGGATATTAACTATTTTTAGATTTTTTTATCTTTATATTAAAAGTGAATGACATTTTCTTATCAAAAATAAATTTTTAAATATAAGCCAAAATCCTCTGCAATTTTACAAACTTGTTGTAAAATCCATGCAATATTTTTTTTAAAAAAAAACATGTCAAAGTAGTTTAGCTTTTTTTTAAAAAAAAAATGCTCAAATAATTTTAAGAATTTGTGGCCAAATGCAAGAAAAAAGAAAATATTTTTTTATTTTTTAAGGTTTTGTTTGGTAAAAAATTATTTTTTTGTAATAAAATTGCTCAAAACATTCCTGAGATGTTTGCCAGACACATCCCTAAATAAAAAAAAAATCTTTAGCAAAAACATTACTAGCCAAACAAGGCCTTAGCCATTTGACCCAATTTTGACCCAATCGGGTTAACTCAAAATCCTTGATGTGACCATAAATCAAACCAAATATTTGAGTTTAACTAGAAAACAAATTAGAAAAAAAAAACAAAGTAAAAAACAAATTAAACACCAAAATAAACACAAAAACTCAAAATATCTTAGTCAAATAAGATCAAACATAAAAAAAAACAAAGGACATGAAAAACATTCAAACAAATTCCAGCAATATAAATACCAATCCATACTATATTTCATGAAATCAAAAGCACAAAAACATTGAAAATCATTAAAGGATCTAGAATTATGAGTTAATTCACTTTGGATATCATTAAATCTTCACAATTTGGCCATAAAAAAGTGTAGGTTCGAAACCAAAACTCTAAGATTAAAATGATTAATTACATGTTATAAATGCAAGCTAACTCTAAGATTTCAAAATATGATGTGAAGATGCAAATGCAAATAAATAAAATAAAACAAGTCAAAATCACATAACTAAGACAATATTCTTGGGATGAAAAACTCGAAGAACATTCAAACTCGAACCCAACAACGTGAAACTCAACCCATACCAGATACGATTGAACCAAGGCCACATACATATTGGAAATCATGAAATGATCAATAATCAAACATTCATTCACTTTAATTAACAAAGAATCAACATGATTTTGTCATAATAGATTTCGATTTAAAATCAAAATCTTAGGATTAAAACCCTCCAAAACTTATTATTGATACAAATAAACTCTAGATTTTTTATTAATTAAGTTTTTCGAATGATTTAGTGCAAAGAATTGGATCAAAATTGGTCCAAATTATAGAGTTAGGGCAGTGTTCTTTCAAAGAACACTGCCTAACAACCCAGAAATAACCTAGAAACCTAGCAAACTGTCAAGCCTTCAAAACTAGCATTTTTTCCTTCTAAAACATGTTTTTTCAATCTAACAAGCTGTACAATCATAATCAAACATGGTTGAATAAAAAAACTAACAAATATCATCAAAACACCAAAATCATGCAAGAAGTTCCAAATTTCAAAATTGTCAACTTAAAACAACCTATAAAAACATCAAATTTAAATTCAAAACTGACGCTTTAAATATTTGGAACTCAAACCATGCCCAGGAATCAAGAACACACACTAACGAATAAGAAAAAACATCAATAACCCTACTGTTAAATTTTTAAATCACTTTTTTTCATTTAATCTAAACATCTAAGCATATTCTAAATATTTAGCAATATTAACAGAAAACTCCAAACATGATCAAATAAAGAAAAAAAAATGATATTTTGTGCATTCATTAAAATCAAAGCTAAAAATAATATAATGCAATAAATGTTCAAAAACACCATAAAACGTGAAAGAACATGTAAAGATGTGTCTCATGGACATTATCTACAAGGATGAATGATTTTTTTTTATAAACCTTTTAAGCTCAAACAATAGTTGCTGCCTTTTGGTTCATTCTTTTCAAAGTTTGTTACTTTCTTTCAAAATTGAGAAAATTCTTGTACTAAGCTTTTAAACCTTCACACTTTAGAGTTTCTTTATCAATCTTTTCCTCACCTCTTTCTCTCCTTTCTTCCCCCTTACCTTGATATTTCAGGGGATATTTATAGGGTTTCAAGCAAGGATTGTATGGATTTAATCAAATATTGATCATTTTTCCTCAAAGCTTGGCCCTCCAATCAAAATGAGAGCTTTTTTAGTATGTCTATAAATGTAAACTATGTACTTATGCTGATTTTACAATGATGGTTTTGCAACAAACTTGGTTTTAAAGATTCTGGTAGTTTTCGTAAACTTGGAGACCAAGCAGCTTATTTTTAGGCTTTTAATCTTAAGAAAAACATGGTTGACCTTTGATAAAAACCAGTGAGAATGCTTGAAGTGTGAACACACAAAAAAGATTAGTGATTTTGCGAAATGGATGTCACAGTCATCGATGACTGAGTTACCCGCTTTTGAGACTTTGTCACTCTAACGTCATCGTTGTTTAAAACCATCCAAAGTTGGTTGAGGGGGTGTACACCTTTCTTTTGAATCCAACTTTACTCAATTTGGTGATTTGTAGCTCCACATTCATTCATTTAGAATTGCCAACTCGATCAGCCCGAATATGAAAATGTAGTAATGACGGATCAGGAACAAGATGTTTTTGAGTTCTTTGAAAAAAATAGAATGTAAAAATTTGATGGGAGTACCTGATCTTTGTAAAAGGGGTGTTTCTTAGTTAAATGATGGTGGTTCGCCTGAAGGTGCCTACTCGATCAACCAAAACTGCAGAAAAAAAAGCTAAATAGTGGCCTAACGACGCATCGTCTAGGTCAAACCCTAAAATTAAGGTTTTGTTTTTTAATTTATGATTTGACGAACTTCAATTTGGTTCATGTTCTTCCAATTGCTTTTAATTGCACCTAAATTGCCTCTTAAAATTTTAATTTCGTGTGATTTCATATTTGTCAAACTCAATTATCAGCCTCAAAGTTTAGCACATTTTTTTATCGTGGTCCTTGTTTTTTGATTTGGGCATTTTCATCAACAATTGACAATCAAACTTTCAATTGTTTTCAATTTGCCCTTTGATTTAATTAAATTCAAACTCTGCGTTATGCGCCTTTTTGTTTTGGTGCTCGGTTTTGGAGTTTTTCAATTAAGTCCCTAATTACTCATCAAACTTCAATATTTATGCAATTAAGTCCTTGATTTGACCAAATTGACTCTTTAAAATTGCATTTGACCTCAGACTTTAATTTCTTCCAACTAAAGCCTAAATATTGACTTCAAAACTTAATTTTTCTTATAGTTAAACCCTTAATAAATTCAATTAAACCTTAGAAATTCTAATTGAATTCTTAAACATCTAATTTTAAATTTTCTTATTAAATTGAATTTCTCCTACCAATAGAACCTTTATTAGTCAAAATTGAATTGTTAAATTTTCTAATCTTGTGTATTTTGATCTTCCTCAACCAGTCTTCGGTAATTTTCTAGGCATTCTCCATGTTCTCCTCACTAATATTTTTTTATTTTCTCTTTTTTCTTTACATGCTTATGTGGGATTCCAAAATAGGTAATAACACGTGTAACAACACACATGTTTAAGCATATGTGCTTCATATGAAATCAATTTCTAGCCAATATATGATTAATATGATAGATTGTTGCATAACATAAAATGCAGACATTTAGAAAAGAAGAAGAAGAAGAATGGAATGATTTTGGATAATATTGAAAATTTTAATTACAAATATCTGATTTTCATTGTTTTAATCCAACTTTTATCTTAAATTATAATAAAAAATGGGGTTTGATTTGTAGCTTTTCTCAATTTTTTGTGCGGAGT
>Ga0325404_1009144_pt1 | contig 10111 bp, 8 predicted proteins | sample PopdelMetagenome_18_FD_205664 | JGI IMG/M metagenome (GOLD analysis project Ga0325404, IMG submission 205664) | Populus deltoides microbial communities from Bellville, Georgia, United States - Xylem-Control-R1 | ecosystem: Host-associated > Plants > Phyllosphere > Stem > Wood/Secondary xylem...
TTTTTTTCTTCCCATCAAGTTTCCTTTGCCCCTAGTTGTTTTTTTCCAATTTATTAAAGCATGTGAGAAGCCTCTTGAAAGAAAAGTTCAAAGTGCTGCTGTTCTCTGTTTTTGTAGACGCTTATATAGATAGATACTGTCAGTGACCTCCAAATATCTGCAAGAAATGTTTTTCTCTCTCTCTCTCTCTCTCTCATAGAAGTCAAAGCTTTTATGTTCATTTGGACTGTTTCTCTGTTTCTTTGATCGTTTTCTTCTTGTAGTGAAAGTAATCGAAACGTTGCAAGTTGTGAGAATAGATTCCATTCCTTTATGTTTATGCTCCCTGGGCTAACCGTCTCATAGTAACTATTTTGGACTATTTTGTAGGTATGGCCTTTGGGCTACGTTGTCTTTCCTTTAGATGTTTCTTTGCTAGCAAAACCCCATCCAAACAATAAAATGTAGCACTAGGACATGCAATGCATTTTTTTTGTTAGTTCAGTAATTAATACTTGATTATAGATGTTAGAAGTGGCAATTCTTGCCATGCCGATGAACACACATGGGTGTCAATAAGGAAGTCCAGCACGATCTTTTCTTGTTGTCTTTTGATTATTGTATGATATGAATTATTCACAATGTTTTCATATTAGGTATATGAAAAATCTTCAAAGCATCCACTGTTTTTCAATGGCATCCTCATTTTTTTGCTGAACTTCACATGTTTAATGGACGAGTAGCTAGTGGAATATTGTTTGCGAGTTTGTAAATTTGGATTGGCTTAGCTCTAGGATGAGTGGTTGCATTGCCATGAATATTATTGAAGAACAGATCATAGGTAGTTCAGTATTTAGTCTTTTTTGCTGTCTTTAGAAATTGTTTCCTCTTAACTCTTACAAGTGTTTGATTTAATGAAAAGCTAGTGTTTCAGTATTCACTTAGGTTCCATGTTTTTGGTATTGGACAGCTATTGATGGGTTTCCGCAATTGTAGATCTGATGTTCAACAATATATAAACTATTTGAACTTCATAACTAATTTGATTCAACCGCAGAATGCAGGGACTCCTTCATTCTCCATAGGAATCACTGAAATTCTTAACACAAACCCTCTGATAGAACCAACCACTGATGACATTGGATACGTCTACCAAAGGTTTACTTATTCTTACTGCTACTTTCAGTTTCTGATGTTAAAAGATTGTAACCAGGGGCATGATTCTAAACAATCGGCGATAAGCTTTCCTTAATGCATTATGCAGCATGGACTAAGCTCGTGGGTTTACAATTAAACCCACACCCTGTTTGTTTTGTGGGTTCATGGGCTGTTGCTCCATCTGTAATACAGATAAACAAGGCGCAACATTAACTAGAAAGCTGGGGCCACTTCTCTTAATGCCTAGATCCCCTTATCTTGTTTGCTGTAGCATGATCATTGTTGCAAACATCTAAAATCACTTCAATGTCGACTTATATCCTGATTGTATTCACGAGTTGCAGAATAGGAAAGGCATACGATCCCAACTACCGGTATAAATTTGTACACTAGTGCAGTGAATTTTACTTGTTGCAACAACTGGAAAAGATTAGGAACTTTCTTCGCTTATCACCTAGTGCAAGCTCAACAACTTTTTAGTTATGGCATTGCTTGTACATGGATGTCCATTTGTTGAGCTTAATTTCCTTTCTTTTGCAGGAGCCCAGGAAAACTGTCAAGTGTCACTATTCCGACATTTGAAACCCTTACTCAATTTGGCGTTGCTACTGTCTCTGCTAAGAATATTGGTTAAGTGGAAGCATCATATAGCTTAACGGTATTTTAAACATTGCTTTCGCAAATATGGTCATGATGCTAAATTGCTTAAACATGACACTTGCTGATGCAATATTTACTCCTATTTGGATCACATTGCTATAAGATAATGATATGTTTTTGTTGATTATATTCTGTATGTTCATCCTTTTCCTCATTCTTTGGCCAGTTCTTAAGAATTATACACCAATTTGATATCTCTACTTTCAGGGTGCATTTTTTTATGCATTATGAAGTTTTTTTGTGGTACACTTCACATTGATGGAATTTTATGTTTTAGACCTTTCTTCAGTATTTCAACAATGGCATTAATAAAATCAAGTAGTTTTTAGAATCCCCACAAAATTTTATGTTTTGAAATCTTCTGGTATGGGGTGTTTGATACTTCTAAAAATGTGAGAGAATTGAAGGACAAGATCTAAGTCATGCATGTTGTTGATAGTATTTGACTTTGACTGGGATGAGAGGTCAAATTAGATATTGGTAAGTGCATACCATTATTATGCATTGCTGTATACATGTGATGCCTTAAGGAGTGTTTGCTGCAACACATTCTACTTCTAGCTATTATAATGATTGTCTCATCCCTGCAGTTTGACTGCTCAAGAGGTGTTGCGGTCATGGAGGTAACATTAACTACCATATAGATTCTAATTCCTAACCATTCGTGAAGGATACAATCCAATTTCAATGTTTCAATGGTTGCAAGAACAATTCTTCATTTTGAAGCTGAGCGAGGTTACAATTCGGTCATTTAAAATTCACCCAGCAACTGATAAAGCTGCAAGATATGTATGTGCTGGTAAGGTTTAATACAATGGTTTTATTGCAACTTTTCTTTGTCATTGTGAGTGGTAACTATGGTGGCAGAGAAATCTGAAGTCTAAATCATTGTGCTTTGATGCAGCTATACTGAAGGACTCTAGTTTTAATGAAACTGATCCAGCAGAATGCCAATTGTTTACTACTACCACCATCCTTGAAAATGGACCACAGGTTTGGGGGCAGTTACAGAATTGTTTTATCCAATATAGTCAGTAAAAACTTTACCCAGCAACTGGTCGATTTTCTACTCAAGCAAGCAAGATTTCTATGAACAATTTCTTATGCGGAGCAAAAGGATTTGGAACTGATTGTGGCAAAATAAGAAAAGAAAAAAGAAAATTTGTATGCCGTATGCGAGACTATGCGGAGGTTCAGGAGTCCATTTGTGTTTCCTATGGTGTGGCTGAAAGCTTGTAGATGATTGTTTTGCCATTCAGTGGCTTACAATTTATGCCTTCTATTTGATCTACATTTTTGTGTCATTCTTATGAAAATTTATGCTTAGAGAGAATTCATTGTATCTAGATTACTGTTATTTTTTTTTCATTTGCAAATGTAAAGGCAAGAAAAGGCCAGAATTGGGGGTTTCAGAGAGCAGCTAAAATCTGCCATCTCATAAATATTTGATGAAACTGTTGGAGCTTTCATACCTAAAAATTTAAAAAGAGTATTTGATCATATATTAGTGACAGTGCAAAATATCAAAATTTAATATTTAGGAGGGGTTTAATTTCATCAAAAAATCTTACAATAACGTAACCTATTTACAGACCGTGTCTGCAGACACTGACTGATGCTGTTTTAGTCTAGCTTATGATTTTGTTCCATCTTCGGTCAAATAATAAGTGATGCTAATGAATTGATGGGCAGTTTACTTGTATGATGATTGGAATAACAACTCAAATCCTGAACTTTTTGCAGTTTGCTCCCTTTCGACCACCAAAGATTAGCATAAACGGTTTCTTTGAATCTATTGAAGATATTTGGAACAGAATTTGGGAAGGTTTAGTAGCCTCCATCACTGGAAAAGTTGGCAGGTAGTTGCCTATTTTTGTGCTAACAAGGAACGCATACTGCATTGTACCTTTTGAGTTCCAGTGCTTGTGCTGCTATGGCTTTTGCATCAGAAAGGACCTTTCCACCCCTTTATGACTGGTGGGAAGATCATCTTTGGGATGATGAGCAGGGAATCAGAGATACACTGAGACACAAAAAAGACGTGAATGGAGATTCTGAGTTGGGACCAAGACAGCAACATAATGCTCGTAAGCGAAGAAGCATTTATCAAGAGCATAGGCACGGGCATTCAGGAAGGGATGCAGATTACTATCATTATCTTCACCATGTCCACAAGGACAAGAGTAAGCACAGGGGAAGTAAGAAATCAAATGCCCCGCAGAAGGTCTATTTGGATGGACCGGAGAATTCCAATATTGGGGGACATCATAGACACAGAAAGGAAAGAGAACGTGGAAGGACTGTTTAAATGACCACTCATGGTGAATTAATTTCTTCATAACATGTTTAATGGGTATATTTAATGTCAAATTAAGAGTAGAATTTATTTATTTTTAGAGTTAAAACTTTATTGAAACTTAATCTTCAACCTAAACTTTTTAATATAAAATATCAATATAATTTGATTAAATTATAAGTGGGTTAAGAAATTAATTTCAAATAACTCTTAATTAATATATTTTAAAGGCACCTAAAACCTTCTAAGGATTTTTATCTTACATAGCAAAGAAACTTATTGTTTATTTGGAGTGAATGCATAAAGTTAAAATTTGGCTCAAATAATACCAAAACTTTTAAAGGGGTGATGGTACAAAGGGGGTTTTGATTTATAACTTGCGGGCAGGCCGGCTCAACTTGTGCAGACTTGGGTCAAAATAATTTTTTAAATTACAAAAAGATATTTTTTGTAAACTTAAATTCCTCTAGTATTGTATGTTTCTATTGGGGGGAGTGTACATGATATGGAAATTGCTGACAATTCCTTGATGTAAAATTGCAGTACTGGCGGCCATTTTCTCATGGAAAGGATGTGACTGAATCATTTACACTAATTGTTAGAAGTAAACTTTCATTGTGGTGTGGATATATTCCTTTGACCTACTTTCTTTTACAGAAATTATATTATGACAAATAGGATATAAAATCACATTTGGTCCTGATCAAAACTGTAGCTTTTTCTCCGCTTGAGGAGTGAAAATCAAAGCTGCCTGTCACAGTATCCTTACATCAACCATGATCCTCTCTTGTAGCTTGTTGATTGCAATCCCTGTGGATAAAATGCCAAGTTTGAATCTCTCAGCGCCTCTAGCCATGAGCGTGACTTGCCTTTATCTTACTGGGCATATGATTGCGTCAGTTGTATTTTTTTTGTCTCTCTCCATGAGCTGAATGTGATAACCACTTGGAAATTGTAAACCAGGAGTTCGAACAATATTTCCTCCTTTGATTACTTGCCATCTGAAAAGTTTAAATAGTAATGAAGGTTAATGTGTCTCTGTCTCTCTCTCGCGCGCACATGCATGGACACACAGATGCACTCTTTTGCGTTCTTGCAATGAACAATCATAGAAAGACATTCAGTTGCTCATTCACGCATGAAAAGGCTCGTGTGCTATTACCTGAACTTTGTGACCAGGCAATGTAGAAATACAGCCATCTGCACCTTGGTAAACTCTGTTCCAACACAAAATCTCATGCCGCCACCAAAAGCCATGAATTTTTTTGATGCACCGTTTAATTCCAATCCCTTGATGACACAGTAGATTTATTATAATAGGAAATAGGTGGTGACTAGAAGGGCGACAACTCCTTTTAGTATTGAAATATCGCAGGTGATTAAGTGTAAGGAATTCTCAAGTAAAACCCACCTCCCATCTCCATGGATTGAAGGCATGTGGATCTTCATATTTTTCTGGGCTTAAGTGTACTGCAGGGGGACAAACCATTACTGCCCAACCTTCTGGAATGGTATATCCTGAATCATGCCAATTTATATCATACTTTGAATTGCATACAACATTCTTTGCGTGAAAAAGGCTTGGTGCACTAAAGTGACTGACTAAAGTATTGCTGGCAAACACATACCCTTAAACTGGATGTCTCTAAGTGCTTTTCTGAAAATCCCTGGAACTATGTTTGCCAGTCTAACTGTTTCATTAATTACCTGCAAGTTGAGCTTGTCAGTTTTAATACGGAAAAAGCTACTATTATGATATCCAACTGGTGGCTTGACCCACCTGAAATGTGAATTTCATTGATTTGTATTCGTTCCATGTAAGACCAGAGTTGCTATCTACCCGATTTCTCAGAATTCCCTCGTGCTCTTCCTGGGATAAGTGAAAACATCTAGTGTAAGTTAGGTTTTGAAGCAAAAATGAAAAATTTTGGAGATGCAATTTTTAATAAATTTCTCACAGACCGTTAGTTTCTTTAGCACCAACGGATTATCCGAGAGAAATTTGACGGCTAAAGTTAGAGCCAGGGAAGTTGTTTCAAAGCTAGCAAATAGCAGCACAAACATTAAATCCAGAGCAATTTCCTCTGTAAGGATTCCTCTGTCCTCCTGAAGTTCTTCAAGCACATAATCGAAAAAATCACTTCGATTCTTTCTCGGATTTGCTCGTCTTTCCTGTAGCTGGTTTTTTAGCATTCTCATTGCCTTTTTCCTACCCTGAGAATTCATAGAACAGTTAAGACAGAAAATTTGGACAGCTGAACGTCAGCTACTATTTGTAGAATTGATTTGGTGCTTTACTGATTCTGAGGGTGCATTTTTTTTTTCATGGCCCTTGCTTGGTAACGTTTTGAACCTACTAATTTGCTTCTAGTTGGCCTGAGTTTCTATTTTTCCAATGCTCGAGTATTGTTAAGAGAATGAAAGGATGGATTTATATGATTACTATGACAGATTTCAGTTTACCCGTAAGCATTCGTGATATGCTGTTCCTGGAATGTCCAAAGGGAAGGAGATCAATCCGTGTATGAATGCAACAAAGTTGTCCCTTAGATTCTCCGAAGAATTATCTTGATCATAACTTATGAGCTTCTTTGCTGTCAGATCGAATATCATCTGTAAATATCAAGATTGTTATTAGATTCAGTATAAACAACTTTTGATGACTCCCATTATGAGAGGAGGGATAATATGAGATTACAGTTGCAGTTGTTTCTTTTAATTCGACCGACTCTTGATGGGACCATAGTTGTAATCTCTTAGATGTTGTCTGTTCAACTTCAGGGAGCATTTTCTTAAGGCTTTCTGGACCAAAGAGATTAAGCACCATATTCTTAAGATACTTGTACATGAACCCATGTAATGAGCCGACATTTTGCCTTCCAAAAATCTCTGTGAATGTATCTGGATACCAGCTCTGGAACAATTGTCCCTCTTGTTGGAAGATAAAGTAATTGAGATCCGGGTCCGTTGATACTACAACTGGCCTTCCAACCAAATTAGTCCGGAATATTGGTCCATATCTGAAAGCAACAGCAAAAACTTCAGAAGGAAATGATAAAAGCACCGACTTTTTGATCAAGTTGGTGATTCATTAGAACATTACCTTTTCATCCTTTCTTTGACAAAGGGAGGGATATCAAAAGAAGTATTAGGAGCGAAGAATTGAAGGGTCTCGCCGATAAGTGGCAATCCCATTGAACCTGGTGGAAGAGTGCCATTGCATCTGGGGTTTCTCCAGCGGTGAACCCAATGTGTGATGCTTATAATAATCAAAGCTCCAAAAAACAAAGCCCACATCTTGATCAAATATAAGTGTCCAAGTACAGAGAACTGGGAAGATCCTGGATTGAGAAGAAGATTATGATGTTGATATGTTTTTGACAGAAGGAAAATGGAAGGCTAAGATTACTAGAAATGAGAGGAGTTCGAGGTAGGAAACGTGGGAAGAATGGACAGGAAGGAGAAGATAATGCTGGAATGTATCTCAGCTACCATCAGGAGTCATCTTAAATACGCAGGGCAGAAGTTAGAAGCAGACAGAAAAATAGCATACTGGTTTTACCTCAATTTGTTTTTGTTAAGTTGTTAAAAGTAGTAGTTGAATATAAAATAGAAAAGCTTAAAATTATTCTGTCGAGAGACCACTTATTATCCTATGTCAATGGTTTATATAGGTATATGTTCAGAATGACCATGAAGCTCACAGGATGTTTCCCATCTCTCTCTGCAGATTTTTATTTTATTTTTCTTACAAGTAGTCCATGTAAAACAAAACTGACGAAGCACGAGGTCAGAATTTTGGCCTTTTCAAGGACAACATGCAGGAACAGAAGGGCTCTTCTCTAGATTTGAGAGGATAGAGATTGAGGTTCGAAGGATCTGTCTAGCCTAACCAAGTGTCTGAAACCAATCTTCAATACGTCATTAAATACTAGAATCTAATGGTTTTTACCACCTTCTCGCTGTCTTCCCAATAATATCTTTGCTAAATACTACAGTATCTGTGTGATGTTATATATTGCCACTAAGAATTAGATCTCATCCTAGATCTTCCTTAGCTGTGTGATCATTTGGTCAAATTGTTAAATGCTAATGTCAAACTCTAGATGTCATTGCATACATCACTGTTGATCTTCTGTATTGTACTCTAGAAATGGACGCAACCACTGTATATGCTCTTCTTTTGTACTCATTTCTTGGAAATGATTTGTGAGGAGTTGGTGTATTAAGCTAGTTGATCAGGTTAACCGATTTCAACACATAGAGCACCGGCCCACCGGCCCATTGAGCCACGGACTGGACCTCCTTGCAACAACTGCTACAATTGGAGGTAGGTTCCTGTGAACCATGACCCTCCATTATATGAATCAGATTATTAAATTGATTTCTATGTGTCCCAATAATGTTGGGTTAAGCTTGCTTAATGGAATGGAGTTAATACATGACTTGGAACTGGATAACTTCAATCTGGAGACTTGGAAACTGTCTGCACATGGACTCCCCCCTAAATTTAGCTTGGAGTGACAGCCCGTCTAGTGTTATTAAGCTGTAAAGATGATGCTATCCTGAGCTTGTAGGCACTGTTGAGAAAATGTCTGGATGCACTTTTTTAATCAAATTTCGTTTTCATGTCTCGAATGGTACCGATGAAAGGAAAGTTTCCCGTGAGTGTTAAAAAGAGTACATGCACACAAGAATAAAAGAATGTGACAACTGACAAGGAACAGCTTATGTGTGCTCTCTCCATTCTGAGATTAGTTTAAGAAATGCTTTCGTTTCTGTAGTCCCGAGTTTCTTTTTCTTTTTTCGGTGATTTGTTTTCAGGTATGGAGTCTCTTTATTGCAGAAAAGGACACAGATTGTTTGGAAGGGGCTTGGAAACAGTGTGGAACTGTGTGCGTGTGAGGGGATGCACAGCTATGACAGCTCCTTTTTCACACCATCATACTGTACAATGTGTGTTGCTATGAAGTCAACCATTCTGTTCTCTAGCCCCAAAAGTAAGGTTTTTCTAATAACTTCCAGGATTCTTGTGTATTTCAAGAGCTTTCAGGGTCCAACCTGTCTTCATTGCCCAGTATCCCCAAAATCATACGTTGCAGGTTGGGTCCCACACGCCCACACCAGGGTGATCTTTTCTAATGATCCAACGGTTCATGATCATCAATGTGGTTGACTTTGGCAATCTATTAAATGGTTGATTAGTTGTTACCCCTTTGTATTCACGACACGTGTCTGGTGCAGCTGGGTTCCTCCTAATCCAGCTGTGTCTGATTGCTGATCTACTGATTACAAGATCATGACACTGCTGGCATATACCGTGGAGTCTGTGTACAAGTAATTTGCCTTGTTTTAACAGGCTACATGCCGGGGCAATCTTTGCCCACACTCATCAGGGTTAAAGTTCCGAATCTACTGGGTTTTCAAGTAAGTTATATACAAGAAAGGAAATTTCTTATAGTTTTTTTCTTTAATTCGAATGAAAGCGTAGAAAACATGAAAAAGACTTGGACAGATGAAGATCAACGTGTCAATTAACTCGCTTATATGAAAGTTTCACGTTGAAGTAGGAAGCAAGTGATCCTATGTAGATAGATGCATGTTGTTGCTTAGCGATGGTTTATGTATAAAGATGGACAGATAAGATTGCAGGTGCTGAGTTACGCGACAGGGAGATGATCATGGAGCAACTTGTTCTTCTTGTCAGTGCATGCCGTGCGCCTAGGGAATGTGCATTTATATTTAAATTACAGTTTAAGTAAAGAAGAAAAAGAACTTCAGAAAAGACAACTTTTCTTGACTTCAGATTTGGAAATAGGATTAAAATACACAGTAACGTTTATTCAAAGGACACAACCATTTTAAACTCTGTGTTTACTAAAATTTGATGTAATTGTCAGCAATGTTATTAAAATGGGTCCTGTATGTATGGTGAGTCGAACCGAAATCAGATCGACTCTAGACCTAGTTCGAGATGGGTTTGGAAAAAAACTAGGTAAGAGTTAATTTGATAAAATC
>Ga0325404_1009145_pt1 | contig 10110 bp, 7 predicted proteins | sample PopdelMetagenome_18_FD_205664 | JGI IMG/M metagenome (GOLD analysis project Ga0325404, IMG submission 205664) | Populus deltoides microbial communities from Bellville, Georgia, United States - Xylem-Control-R1 | ecosystem: Host-associated > Plants > Phyllosphere > Stem > Wood/Secondary xylem...
AATGGATATAATGTTTTGGGGTTTATTTATAATAAATTGTCCATTCAACATCTTAATCTAACACTTCGATTTCAAGATCCCCAGCTCTAGTGATGTCCTCCTTTTATGTTTCATATCTTTATTAAGTATGTATGCGTGTGATAAATATTTCAGATTTTAAAAGGGGATATTTCCCTTGATAAAATATAGCAAATTCAAAGATTTTACAGGTCAATCTTCTCATGATCACAACACTTCAATTTAGATTTATGAAATCCAAGGCCTTGTCAAGGTAGAATTCACCACGGCCACGAGGAAACAATTGTGTTTGGAGCCCTTGGCTCAAATTGTTACTCGAGGAGCAAGCTTGTGTAGGATTTTGAGACTTCGATCCAGAGTCTTGACGAACATTTTGTGTACATGGTTTCAAGAGTTTTGGTTAATCCTCTGCAATTTGTTTGTTTTCGTTAAGCTATATCAGTTTTGTTCTGGGTATTTGTTCTTTATTGTATTTATTTTTATGTATTGAGTGCTTCTGTGATATTTTTCTATGTATTTAATGATATTCCATCCTTGATTAAAAAATAATAAAACATAAAAAAGAGTGCAAGATCTTGACCATTTTTTCTTTCCTTGTACCAAATATTAACCCCTTGTCAAATCTAGGTTTACTTAAAAATCCAATGATATAACTTAGCTCGAGTCGGTTTTAAAATTAAATAAAAATAAAGAGTTAATCTGATTAGTGCATTCAAAATCAAGTTGATCAGACAAAAATTTAATTCAAAATAAATAAATAATCTAAACTAAGAATGGAACCTTGGTGTCATCGTTTTCAATATTAGTATTTTGCCAACTCATACATAATTTTTTAAGGAGGAGGAAACGTGGAATAACACAAGTAGCTTGTTGAATTTGAACTTGTAGCCTCTAACCTCGTCACATGTATCATTATTGGTCGGTTATGAACATGCTTATGATATAATATAACTATCGATATATTTTTTATGCTAGAAAATTTACCATAATTTACAAGTTAGGTAAACTCATTTATCAACTTGGAATTCGCTTGGAAAGATTGAAAAAAGCATAAAAATGATGCTTTTGAATGGAAAACACATATAAACCAATAATAATTCCAGGTTTTGATCAGGGAAGTCTTTGAATTGGACATGACATGCATGATTCTTTCCAAGCACAGCAAGAAATCGTGTTGAACAGGAGCGGGTCCATGTCCAGGACGAGCAGATGCCAGAACGAGTCGGGATCACATGTCTAGGCAGTGCAGTCCTCAGAAATCGTCGGAGATGCAAGGTTTATAAAGCTACTCGTGCTCAAAGGACTTCCTTTCTGTGGGCTGCCCCAATAATGCACAGTCACGTTGCTCCTCCATTAAAGAACGCAAAAGGGAGAGTCGGCATGCCTAATTTGTGAGGCCTGAGACGGCGTGCTTAAGAAAGGTTGGCTTTAATAATCATCACTTGAGATTTGAAAAGGAAAGGGAATTCGAGATCAAGAAAAGACCATTGTTGTTGGTGGGGTTTGTCCTAATTACATTGCCTTCTCATGCTACTATCCAAGTGTCCATTTGTTATTGCTGCGCACCGAATTATGTCAATAGTTGTTCGTGCTAATCTAGTCACTATAGCCTCACTATCTTTCATTTAGGTACTTTTATTTGTAATTTTTTTCGATACCAATCTTATTCTTCTTAGAAATCTTAATGCGGCCCCTGAGTTCACAGTTAATTGAATTTCCATTTTTTGATTTCAAAACAAGATTTGCATTGGTGATTGTTACAGTATCGCCACGCTTCTATATATTCTACTTGTTGTCAATGAAGTCTTCCAATAAATAATAATGTTTAAATTGAACCTCGGAGAATATAACTACTACTCCATGATTAAGCAAATTGTAGATTCGATAGTAATTGAATTTCAAAGAAAGCAATGGCTAGGCCTTCGAGCATAGAGGTCTAATAAATTATAAAGGTTTTTTTTATATAATATAAAAATATTTAGAAAAATAAAGGTTAAAAACCATGTTAAGAATGGTAAAAGAAAGTGATAAATCAACAATAAAATAAATAAATTACAGAAAATCAAGCAATCTTGCCCAGAAAATACAATTAGGATGCTTCTTAATTTTATAAATAAGCGTCCAACAAACGAGTGACAACCAAGTGCAAAGTATGAGCACGGTTAGCCAACCAATCCGCAGCGCTGCTAGCTTCTCTAAAAATATGCCGCGACTGAACCTTCCACTGATGCTACAACAGAAGATCAATTTCATGAACTAACTGTGAGTGAAAACTGGACTGGAGGCAATCTTTCACAATCATATCTTGCTAGAATGTAAGTCTCGAGGGAACTCGGTCACTGCCAAAGCTAACCTGGGTTGGAGCAATCAGAGAAGGTAACGCAGGCTTGATGCGATTCACTATCACCTTAATCAGGGTTCTATAAGAAACATTACACCGACCAATTGATCTAAATAGACTAATATTGGAAGGAGACTCCACCTTCGGAATAAGAACAACTAGAGAATAATTGAAATATGAATACCAGCTAACATAACTAAACACATCTTGTGTAAAAGCGCATAAATTTGGCCCAGAAATTCCCAATGACTATAATGAAGAGCATTCATCCCACCAGATTCAGATCGATGAATCCAAAAATCAACAAAGAATATCTACTCTCCAAATACGGGAGAATCAAAATATTTGTGGTTTTAAAAAACTGAAAACAAGATATGAAAACTTGTTTTCGTTTTTTGTTTTCAGCAAATAAAACCAAGCAACAGTTTTTAAACACGGAAAAAAGTGGTTTTTAAAATTTCTCAAAACTTATTTTTCCACTACTAGTATTTAGATCGTGATCAGGTTGAGACTATCCACGGTGCTTGAGGGTCGAGTCAAAACTAGTCCAGGGTGCTTAGAGGTTGGATAAAGACTAACCTACAGCGCTAGGGTCAAGCGAGATCGAGTCTCTCGGACATCAAGAGTTGGGTTTGGATCATATTTGAAGCTACTATGAATCAAGCTGACATTGGATCTAGAGTGTCTAAGGAAGAAAGGGATTCTAGGAGTCAATTGAGACTAGATTCAAGACATCTTGAGTCGAGATTAATGAGAACGGGAATAATATGAGTATTAGTTTCATAAATTCGACTGTCCGACTGGAACTATATGTATTTTTTACAAAGAAAAATATATATATATAAAAATTGTCCAACCAAACAAGTTTCTTGTTTTTTTTTTAAATAAAAACAAAACTTCAAAATTTAAAAATAAAAACAGAAAATGGAAAATGGCACGACCACTCTATCAATGCTAGGGTTCTCCGACTATAGTTTTAAACTAATTCAACGAAGCACACAATTTTTGATAGCCAAATATACATATAAAGCATGCATCACTTATTAGTTTTTTTTGTTAGGCCCAGTACCTAAAAAAAATAATTTTGATCTATGAATTTAGAAGAGTTATAAAGCAGATGTAATTGCTTCTCACAATTACTAAAAAAAAAATTATTTATTTTAAATTTATAAATAAAAACATAACTCGTGTTAAGAAAAAAATATTTATATGTAAAATATTTATTTAATTCTAGCAAGCACTAAAATAATTAATTTTAAAAGAAAAAAAAAGGTTGGATTTTCAACCCCCTAATAAGTTTTCTTTAATACTTCATCAATAAAATCTCGTTCTCACTTTGTTTAGTTAAAGAACTTCTTGAACACGTCCCATAATTTATTGTATGGTACCCTCAATCATGCAATCTGAATTGGGCCACAGTTCATCTGAATTGGGGGTGAAATTTGCTGACGACATCAACCGGAGCTCTCCATGATAGAACCAGGAAGTGTTCTTGTCACCTGAAATGTAATGCTTCCTCTATATAAACGCTGGAGTTGGATTTTGCTGTACTTGATTTTCAACTAGTGGTCCACCAAGATAAAAGTCAGACGAGTTAATTTTTTGTCAATGTAAAAAATAATATTCATGTAATTATCTATGTTACGTAAGAAAAATCTAAAATTTTAATAATTAAAAAAGATCGCATATGTTATAAGATAATAACCGAGAAAATAAATAAAAATAAAAATAAAAATCTATAAGTCGAGCATAAAAGGTTAAGGAAAAAAATTATAAATTATAAAAATAAGAATTAAATTAAAAATAATAAAAAATTCAAACACTGCTCCAATACATAATATATTATATAAAGAAGTGAACAATAACACCAGAAACTGATCTCTTATACAGTGTAATTTCGAGTCTCAACCCTTTGGTTGCTACTCTGAACATGAGCGCCGACAAACGAACACATTGTTGGGGCTGCGTTTTCATGCTGTTGAAGGGAAATCTTCTAATTGGAAAGGAGAAAGTGAGAGGTCTTACCAAGGGACATAAGGGCCCAGGAAGTCTTGTGTGGTGAAAATGAGGGCCTTGACCCTTAAATCGTGAGGCCCTCTGCTTTTATGGGTTTGCCACCTCTTCCTACTCCAGGCAGCAGCCCATTTATGGTCCCTCGGACAGCATAATATCTTCTCTTCTTTCTTGGTCCAACTTTTCATTGCTCGAATCCAAACTCTCGTGGGTGTGGTAGACAACAATATCTTGTGCACGGACAATCGGATGTGACATTTATGCTATAGTTTTAATATAAAACTATCCACCAATGCTCAACTAATAATTTATTTATTTTTATTTAAAATATTTTTTTAATATAATATCAAGATTTTATTAATCAAATGATTTGAAGTATTCATCTTCCAACTAATACAAAATCATCAATGAGGCTTGAAGCTTTGCTTTATAGTTTAAATTTTTTATTTGAGAAGGTTTTTGACATGATATTATAGATTTAATAGTTAAATAATACCACGAGATTAAGTTTCAACACTCTTGTACTTTTTTTTAACTAAAATTAATTCATAATATAATGTAGTATAAAATATATAAGTTTTAAATTCAAAAGATTTTTATTTGAGTGTTATTAAAGAATAATACAAATCAAATATTAAGATAATCATTCAACAAAATTATAAACTCAACTTATTCTATAACATTGTATCAAAGCAGCTCATATTCTATCTTCTAAATAAAATTATTCAATAGTATACTAGTTTTAAGCTTGAATGATGTTTACTTGAAAAAATATCAAGAAAATAATATAAATTATCCTTTAACTCTTGCCCAACAACTTAACATTTGATGTTGCTACGTCAATGGCCAACAACCGGACAGCCTAGGTTAACTCCTAACCAGACCAAGCATGAAATGTTACGAGAAGCTAAGCTGAGGGATTGGGGTGCTAGCTATCAATAACCTCGCAGAAAAGTCCAAACAGGCACCTGCAAACTGAACTACTATTTTTAATGCATTTACAGACCACAAATGAAGTCCGAGACTATGGCAAACTCGTTTTCACCTTGTATCCATTTCCTAGTATAGTCTAACATGAAAAGTTCAAACATTTGGTCCCAAATACATTTTCAATTCATGGATTAGTTAGGTAGGTGGGCAGCTTTCGTCGAGTTATGATTTCTTGAATTCAGATTTGTCTGATTTCATAAAATATCAAGATCATTAAAAGGTAGTTAAATGATTATATGTAGTGGCACGTCATTTTTTGAGAGGCTAATAATATTAACTTGGGGTTGTGATTATCGATAGTGCATGGCGACATATCATATTATTACTACGTCAGGAGACGAACAGCTTGTATTGACTGGCTGTAATGCTGTCATGAAGTGACTCCTATGTTCATATTTCAAGAAGATTCATACGATTTATTCCAAGTGTTCTGGTAATTACTAACGAACAATCTGAATAATTCATAGAATGAAACAGGAAGATTTGATGTCATACCATACTCTTTTTGTATACAATTGACAACTGCATTGAACTGGAAGCAAATAATAATGATTCGAGAATATATATATATATATTATTTTTTTTTTTTGTGGGGCAAAATTGATTATGAAAGCACACGGGTGCGAGCACACTGACTGGTAATTGAAATCCACATGTGGACATGAAATTGCTTTTATGCCTAACATCATTATCTTGTAGGGGAGTAAGCTTTGAAAGAGAGAGCTTTGAGGTTTTTTCTAACATCAAGTGCCTTCCTCAGTGCAACTGACATAAGCAACCAGTAAAAAAACCTCAAAATTGGAATCAAGAATTTCCACCTTCACACCCAACTTTTTTTTAGCTTTTGGAATTATTGGAATTTAATGTAGATTGTAGTGCCATCTTTAGAGAAAGGGTAAGTGATAAAGGAAGGAAGCAATCATTATGTTATGTACATGGAGGACCAGAAGTACTGGTGATGAGATCAGAAACATTATGGTCGAAGGCTCAAAGCAAAAGAGAGAACCATACATACTCTATTTGTTTTGTTCTGTACTTGAGAGAGGCAATAAAGCTGAGTCTAATTATGAAAATGGCCATCCCATATTGCACAAATCATTCCATAGACTCCAATCATATTGTTTTTAAAAGCTTCCCTCCACCATTAAGGTCAAGAAAAGGAAGAGTTTGAATATTTGAAGCTCTTGTTCATGAACGAAGGTCCCATGCACCCAAGTGTCGTTTAATTTAACTAAAAGAAAACCCAAATAAAAACCAATCTCTTTCTTTGGAAACCTGTTTGCAAAAAAAACCTTTGCATCGTAAGTCCTACGCATCTGTCCAAGCAGCAAATACTGGGGCGTGAGGCAAGGATACTGCAGGCCTCAATTGGGCTGCTGCTGCTGATGGGATCCAAGAGTTGACATCACCATTTGGACTAGTGAACAACTTGGATGCTGCTGAGGGCGGCATTCCGAAGAGCATTGGCAGGCTTGCTCTATCAGGGCTTCCTTCTCTAGAGCTACTTAAACTGGTCACCAATGAAGAAGCATTTGACATGTGAGCTCCCATCTTGGATGAGTCTTCGAACTCGTGCTGGTGAACTGAGCTCATGCAATCAATTCCAATTACATTTTCAGGGGACAATAAGAAAGCCTGAGTTTTGTAATTATCCATAACATTTGAGGCTTTGTGATCCAGTTGCTGTTGTGATGATTGATAGAGAACCATTTTCCAGTCTGACTCGTTTTCACTGTTCTGTGAGGGCAGGGATCCCCCATTGCTGTTATGAGTAGAAGGAATACTGTGATTGGTAGAAGCATCATCACAAGGTCCTATGTCCTTGTTTCGCCTGGCTAGTTCCCCAGCTAGAAGTGTACTGCTAGCCATGATTCGTTCCACATCATATCTTGTTATGACAAAGTTGGTCACAGCATTAACTCCACGAAATTTTATAGCAGCAACATCATAGGCTTCAGCTGCTTCCTCTTGGGTGCCTGAAGTTTCAGGTTGATTAAATATTAGAATTGGCACAAGCAAGCAAATCAATCTTATAAGCACTAAGATTAGCCCTAGAACTCACTGAATGTTCCTAGATAAAGGTCCTTATTTCCGGCAACCCTTCCAATCCGAGCTTGCCATCTTCCATGTTGATGGTGTCTGCTAGGAATTAAAACTTAAACAATCATTTTCTTCTAATTGCATAATGCAGATGACTAATATTAATATGATATTATATAGTTGTAGGATATCAAGACCTTGTAACTCCTCTGTACATTGAAGCTCCCCTAGAGAATCCACTGCTCTTCCTGCTCAAAAGGTGCAAGAATTAGATTCAGAACAAAACATGTGAAGGAATGGATATGCAGAAAGGCAAAGGATCCTAACCTTCTCAAATGAGCAACATACTCCTGCCTAGTCATGTTCTTCATTTCTTCAATTTCATTTTGATAATTTTCCAGCTATAAAGAAACAAAAAAAAATGAATTTCAGTACAAGAATTGCAAAACAGGCCCCCTTCCCCCTATAAAATTGGAACAAAAAATAAAAAAAGGTAAAAATCATTACAGGAAAATTGATATGAGTAGAGGGTCCCCAATACTTGAGTGCAGCTAGATCATAAGCTCTTGCAGCTTTTTCTTCCATATCATAACCCCCTGAAATTTATATTTTGGATTGCCTTAATAAATATTACTCGTGTGTATGCGTGTATTAAAATGCCTGATCATTGTATACATGAAAAAGGCTTACCCAGATAAACTGAGCATCATCATTTGTTTGAAATGGCATCCCCAGCAAATAAAAAAAAAACCAGTCACATATTAAGCATTCAAAACAAGAAAATCATAGGGAAAATGATTGATTTTCAAGCATTTATTTGCTAACCTTGTCTTCCTTTCCTGCTTTGACCTTCTTTCTTGCAACTGTTGTCCCATAAATGAGCTTCATATCTCCCAGTCCATCTATGCCTGATTAAAGAAAATCCATTAAATAATCTGTTCTTAAGAATCTAATGTAAACAAAGGGACAAAAAACCAATTTTTTTGAAAAAAAGAAAAGAAAAGAAAGGAGATCAGAGGCACAGACAAGACAGGAAACAAAGACAACAGGGAAGAGCAGTGCAAAAACTAACGTGCAAAGACAAGACTTTATTGTAATGAGAAAAAAGAAGGGATTAAGGAAAAAAAGAAGTAGCAACCTTGTAACACCTCTATATTGAGAAGTTCTTTGCCCAAATGTATCAATGGACTTCCTATGAACAATTTGCTTCTGATCCACCTTTCCAGGTCCTCTTTTCTTGGTTTCCATGGCTGCACAGTCATTCACAGAAGGTGAGACTTGCAGAGAACCAGTAACACAGCTTGACTGGGAGCCAGGGCTCATTGACAAGCTCAAACACTGCAAATCCCCATATGCCATTGCGCTAATATTTGGCCCAGATTCACCTCCATTTTCTACCATGCATCTAAGCATCTTCTGCTCCATGGCATGGTTACCTTGATAGTTTCTCGAAACCCAATTCTTCATGCCAGTTATCCCATCATCTCCCATGTTTGGAAGCTTAAGGCTGCAATCTGACGCCTGAGCCATTTGTTTAGCATCCTCTCCTACTAACATCTCGTTGTTCCTAAAGTTAGAGTAACATGGGTAGTGCTGAACTTGGATGTGTTGATGCTGCTGCTGCCTGGGGTTTTGTTGAAGATGGTTTAGACAATTTTGGTTATTGGGCTCATGATCTGGGTCTTGGTGATAATACATACTAGGACTACTGTCTAAGCTAAGAGACATAGCTTCTCTATCATTGCTTTCATAGTGATGGGTCCCCATAGTTGCACCACCAAAGAAGTCCTCTAGTTTTGGTGTTGAAGTAGTTACCATTGTTGCTTCATATTAAAAAAAAAGTCAAACACAAGAGTCCAGAAGTTTGAGAAACAGCATTTACCCCAAGCACAAAACAAAAGCCAAAAGAAAAGAATATACTACATGGTATTATAATAAGTTTGAACTATACTAGGCAAACCTTGAGGCTGTGTCCTTGTGAGAGCGTCCATCATACAAAGTGAGCCATCAGACTTGAGTGGCAGAACAGGCAAAGGAGAGTAGAACCCTCCATTTTCACCCTGATCATCAACGCCATAGTAAATGCCATAGTTGAGTTGTGGTAATTGGGAGTGGAAAAAACCTGTTGGGATTGCAGTAGGTATAGCTGCAGAGGGAGGCTGTGTTTGGTGATGGTGATTAGCACCTGATGGAACCTCCATTTTCATTTGAGGGGACAAAGAGAAGCCTAACCAATTTGCATTATGGTTATTGTTATCATCATCATTGTTCATGGACTTCATTTCTTTTGTGTTTTGATGTTGCCGGATTCTAACGTAGTTGCAAAAGAATCTTAGGCAAGGGTAAGGGTAAGGGCAGGGCAAGACAACGATCGGTCAAGAAATAATCTAACCATGAAGCATCAACATGGCATTCATTTGTTTTCTAGCTAGTTGAAGAACGGGATATATAGTGGACGCAGGACCAAGTCTAGCCACTAACAAATCCAAACTCCTGCTGCTGAATCTATCCTCTCTCTCTATCTGAAAAGATCTAAAAGAGAACAAAGCAATTCCCTCTAAACTAAACAAAAAGAATGAGTTCCAGCAAGCAATGCCGGGAATCCTATCTGCATTCCATAGGGATCTGTGTATGAGAAAGACCTCTTCTTTTACTTTACCCTGTGCTCCCTTGTTGCCTTTTTTTTTTTTTTCCTTCTCTTTTCCTTA
>Ga0325404_1009151_pt1 | contig 10106 bp, 4 predicted proteins | sample PopdelMetagenome_18_FD_205664 | JGI IMG/M metagenome (GOLD analysis project Ga0325404, IMG submission 205664) | Populus deltoides microbial communities from Bellville, Georgia, United States - Xylem-Control-R1 | ecosystem: Host-associated > Plants > Phyllosphere > Stem > Wood/Secondary xylem...
TCCTATTAACCCACGTGGGAGATATAATGAACGATGTAGAATTAAATGAATGAATGAGACAGGCTCCAACACTTCAATGCCAAATCAATGATTTTATCAAAGTAGATACAGCATGTCAAAAAAAAAATCAATAAATGGATAAGAAATAAATATATTGCTACCTTTGGGACTGTTTTGTTGGGAACACCAAAGCTTTGATACCACTTTGTTGGTAACTCCAAAGCTCTGATTTCACTTGTTAGGATAGTAAAGAACTGTTGATTTTTGCCCGGAGGCTAAACACAACAAATTTAACATGGGTTCAGCAACTTGTTTAAGTTTACTGAGCGGTCAATATTATTGGATAAGAGAAACATCACAATTTACAATAGTGGAGGAGAACAAATCTCATACCCTTACTCTCTCACCCCTCACATTTTATCAGCCTACACAAGTTATGGTTCATAGTAGTTAATATTGCTACTCAAGCAGCTCGCTGCCACAAAGGCAGTAGCCTCTATTGCTTTTCTTTGCTCTCTTTTCCTTTTGTTTGTTGCTTTTTTTTTTTTTTCAATGGACAGTGTCGTCCATTCTTAAATTCTGCACATGCATTCACATTAATGGTAACAAACCTAACAATCACTCGTTTTGTTATTCATGTGGGGTAATTATCTTCTTTTTTTTTTTCAGCACATGCTTGCAACTTATAGCTCTTCCAGGCTTATTATTTTGGAAGCGTCTTCGAGAAATCACTACTCCATCGGATCCTTAAATATACGGAACCCAACTGCTCCTTTGTGTCATCATCGTGCTAATCTTCAACTATTTCATTATAAATTGTTACATATATAAAAATAGAACCATATAGATAATCCTTCAACTAAGAAAGTTCCTAGAAAATATTGGAGAGGTCACATCGATCCCGCTTAAAACTCAATCTAATAGACAAAACTTCTTAAGCCATATCTATCCACCATATTGTCTATCCGTATAGAATGTTTTGGTTTTCTACCTGATTTCTCAACATCTGGTGAGACTACCAATGCTTCAAATTCGTCAAGATTGGTCTTCGTCATTTTCTACACCCCTTATCTTCCATGTTTCACATGATCAGGTGTTTAGAGTATCTCAATTTTGCCTTCCTTCAAGCTATTAAAATTCTCCACATAGCAATTATGCACATGTAATTGGGAAATGTGTGTGACTTCTTCATCTTCATCGACTACCACAATGACCTTTAGATGCCTCATCATCACACAATATCTCTCTTATTAATTGACCACCACCATTTCTAGTCCAAATCTCCATAATCGAATTGTAACATTGCATCCAGAATGATCAAATTAGCAAGAAACAAGTCTGAAGTCATCTAACTCGCTTTCCAAACAGCTATAATTTGATCAAAATAATTTTGGCTCGATAAACGGCCTAAATTCAATCTCAAATCCGGTTGTATATAGGATCACCCACAATAGATCTGAACTCTCGGATTGTGGCTTGATTATATGGTGGTGGGTACCACCATGTTGACATGGTGTTGGCTGGTCACTTGCACGGCCTGGTGATGTGGCGTGCATTCGGGTTAACTTTTATGAAAAATTTTAACCAGACGTATGAATTCGTTTTAACTTTGATTTATACGTTGTTTAAATCGTTGTGCTCCTTTCGACCTCCTCTTCATAATGATATGCCCAAAACATAATTTGGACAACTTTTATTTTAAAGAAAATCAAACACATGATTTTTCTACAACCATAACTCTAATACCACTTGTTGGGAACACCAAAGCTTTGATACCAATTTGTTAGGAACTCCAAAACTCTAATTCCACTTGTTAGGATTGTAAAGAACCATTTATTTTTTTCCTGAAGGCTGAACACAACAAATTCAACACGATTCGACAACTTATCTACATACACGGAGCAGTCAATATTATTTGATAGGAGAAACACTACAATTTACAATAGTGAAGAAGAACAAATCTCATACCCTCACTCTCTTGTAATTGTCTCACCTCTCTCTCTCTATTACTCACTTCTTACCAGCCTACACAAGCTACGGTTCATGGCAGCTACTACTGCTGCTCATAACAGTTATTGTTACTACTCAAGCAGCTCACTGTCACAAAGGCAGCAACCTCTACTACTTTGGCTCTCTTTTTTTCTCGTTTGTTTCTTCTTCTTCTTTGTTAATAGACGATGATGTCCATCCTTGGTTTTTGCTAATGCATTCACATCTATAGACAACCCCCATGAAAATAATTTGAAGCTCAATTCCTAGCAAATTAAAAGTTGAAGAATAAAATTAAAAATAAATAAATAAATAAAGGACAAAAAAACCTTGACCCGAGTCCACCTTGCCAAAATTGTGACTTGTCGTGAGAAATGGATAACCTCGTAAAAAGAAAATTAAATAAAACTACAAAACTCAATTATCAAACAACTCAATGGTGAAGGGAAAAATAACTCAATTAAAAAAAAATCAACGAAAAAAAAGATTCGTGTCAAACCGAATTAATATGTCAAGCCCATGTTCTAGAATATTATATCAGGATAATCCTATGGAAAGGAAAGCAAAAACAATTATGAAGTTTATTCCCCGATCAATCCAATATTGAAAAATAAAATTTAAAAAAAAATAAAAAGGACCTAAAAAAACTAAAGTCAACTCGGCTTAATCTTCGAACTCGTGACTTGATTCATGAGTTTGGGACCAACCCCTTAGAAGAAAAAAAATCACGAAGTTAAATTTTTAATACGCTAAGGGAGGAAATTGAAAAAAAATCAATAAAAAAAATAAAAGTAAATAGCAATCAAAAGAACGGTGATTAAATTTGATATAAAAATTAAATGAAACTAAATGGTGAGGGATTAAAGTGAAAAAAAAAAATCAATCAAAAAGAGGATGTAAAACAAAACAAATAACAATAAAAAAAAATAAGAACCACATTTGATACAAAAATAAAATAACATGACATCTTTTAATTTTTAGAGGCCATCACAAATCCCAATGAGTGGAGAGAGAAAAGTGGGAGGAGAAGAAAAAAAGATTGTTAGAGACCCATCGTCGACATGTTTTGGACCAATAAGAAGAGGGTGGTGAGACACTTCTAACATCACCATGAAGCTAATGTTTAAACGCCATGTGGTCACTCACACGACGTCTAAAAATGATCTTACTCATTTACCATAGTCCTTATATTTGTTGTAGTTTCAATTTTAGTCCTTTAACCCATAATTGTTCTAAATCAGCAAATTTTTGTTTTAATTTGCAAAACCAAGCATCGAGAATTTCCCTCAATATTGCAAGATCTCTGTATCAAAGCAACCAAGACAAACCACTAAATCAAGTCTCAAATAAAAGCAATGTGTAGGAATCAAATTGAGAAAAAAGATGAGAGATAAAATTGAAAAAAAGGACATGAGCTTTCCCCCTTAATGGTGTAAATAAGCCCCTAATGTTGGCTTAAAAAAGGATTGAGTATTTCTTTAACCTTCAAATTTGATCTCTTAAACTCTAATTATTTTAAATCAATTTTTCATATGTTAAACTGAGAATTAACCGAGCAATAAAATATATTTTTTATACCTCGAAATCCCTATACTCACTCATGAATTAACCGAGCAACAAAATATTTTTTCTATACCTAGAAATCCCTATACTTACACATGAAAGACTAATTGCAAATCAAAGTTATGTCAAATGACTAAAATACGAAGAAAAAAATTAAGAAACCAAAGTGTAAAAAAATATTAGAAAAAAAGAGAGAAGCAAACCACTCTTTAAATGAACAGTGAATCTCTTAATATTTTATATTTTTTTTAATGCTAACGAGAACATGTTAGGTTTGTTGCCTTTAATGTGAATGTATTTACAACAACTAAGAATGGATATAATCACCGTTGATCGACAAACAAGAGAAAGAGAGAGCTAAGAAAAGTAGAGGATATGTTTTTTTGGTATTGAAAAATATTTATTTTTTGAGTTGATCATTATCAATTTTTTTTATTTAGTTCGATTTATTTATTATTGTTGCTTTTTTTTAATCATATTATTAAACCAACTAAGCTTATTTAACCTAATCAAGTCAATGACTCAGGTCTCGAATTTTCCATGCTTCTTTAAAAATGCTAGCATCGTCTAAGTATTCTTTTTATATTAAAAAAAATATGGTATGACACACAACGTAGTACGAGCCACCAATTTAGTCTAATGGTATGTTTGGTAATGCAATTCAATTTATTTTTCAAACTGTTTTTACCTTAAAAAACATCAAATTAATTCTTTTTATTTGATTTTTTATGGTTTTAATATGTTAATATTAAAAATAAAAAAATAAAAACATTATTTTAATTTATTTTTAATAAAAAAACACTTTTTAAAACCTTCCAGCACCACATTATTAAACACACAGAAGAAACTAAGAGAACATGCGGTGAAAGTGCTTGGCATTTTCAATTGGATTTGGACCGCTGTAAAAAAAAAAAAAAAAAGAGGTATTAGCATTTTTTTTTTATGGGAAATTAAGTGAAAAACACTATCAGCGATGGAATAGAATCAGCGGTGGAATGGTTTTCGTCACAAAATTGGCAGAAACAAACTAAAAAATAATGTTGCTAATTCCGTCTGTATTGACGACAGGACTAACTGTGTCGCTAATTTTCGTTTCTAAATCACGTTTTTCTGATGGTGAGTGGATGCAAGACAGGAGTCGTGTCTTGTCCTCTGCATGGGCAAGGACCTGACCCCTCCTTTCTCCATCTCAACTCGAGGGATATGGTGAAAGGAAGAAAGAAATCTGGTCTGTTGCTAACGTGCTATGTTCACCTAACATTCTAACATTTACCAAGAACACGAAAACTAGCATTCTAACATCAACATATTGCATCAAAACAAGGTGGTCCTGTTGATCTTATTGAGATATGTCGTCTTTTTTCATAAAGAGATCTGATTAGAGTGGCTGATTGCTCCCTGTCACCCTACGGACATTATGAAGGTGGTCCTTAAGATGTCTGGATAGAAGTGCAATATGCAGCCTCGCATAACTCGAGTTTAAAGGAATATTATTTTAAAAAATATTTTTTAAAATTAATATTTTTTAATTTTTTATATCAATTTAATATATTGATATTAAAAATAATTTTAAAAAACTATATAAAAAAATATTATTTTAATATATTTCTAAACAAAAATAAAAAATAAAAACATCCACCAGCTCTCGAAGAAAAGCAACTAAAGTGTTTGAATCACCCCTGATGATCTATCACAAATTCACACGAGGCAATATATCTATAACCCAAACAAAATTCACACATTTCAGCCTAGGCCCGTCGCTTCGCTGCCTCAAAAGTCTCACTATTCTTCCACTTGCCACTTGCCACTTGCCACCGTAGAGGCACACGCTGCCTGGGGCGGCCTATCATGGCATCCTTTTCTCGTCTAACGGACACATGTCCGCCAGTGTTGCTGCTTCCTGCAGGCCAGGTCGTGCAGAACTATCCTTTCAAATAATATTTATTCTTTTTGAAGGGTTAATATCTAACGTACATGTTTTTAATTTATTAATTTTAAATTAACCTATTCAAAAGAAAATTAGTTTGGCAAAAAATATTGCCATGTACCAGAAAAAATACTTTCATTATGAATTTGTAATATACATTTCTTACATTTTTTTTTATTTTTCTTTTAAAGTATTTTATATTATTTGGATTCAAAAGATATTTGAGAAACAAATAAAAAAAATAACATCTTATAGAAATTAAATGAGCATAAAAAAACACAAGATAGCATATAAACACTTTATACACGTACCAAACTTGATCAAAGCCTTACATTATGACCAATAAATCTCAGCCAAACAAAACCAATCAAAATTATTTATATATATATATATATCAACTTTATTGATATCATATCATATTTAATATAATATAATTGAAAATGCCTTAATCTTGGGATCATATCCCAATACATGAAGAAGTCATCCCAATTCTCGTGTCAAATTATAAGATTATAAAAAAAAAAAAAAATAAAAAAAACAAAGAGATAGAAAATATATATAGGGTTTTGATGAAGTTTGATATGGATCTATATAATAGTTAAATTACATTATATTTATATCCATATATAGTTTCCTTAATTTCATATGTTCTGATTTCAATATTTATATTTTCTTCTCTTCCTCCCTGCATCATTCGTTACTAGAGCTTGTCCAATGCTATGAGCCCACTTTCCTTTCATTAATGGCAAAAAGAAAAGAAAAGCTAAAAAGAATGATGAGATTCAAACACTTCGAGGTCAAGTTAAGCAATCTCATGCTTTGTGTCTTGAACAACAACAAAAAAAACATGTTGGGAGTGTTATTCAAGTTATGGCTTTCTTTATTAATGAGTTTAAGGATACAATATTACGGTTTTTTTTTATTATTATTATGAAGAAAAGATTCTTAATGTCAATTGGGATCTTTCACAAATTTATTATAATTAAAACTTAATCTTCATTGATATTTAACAAGTTCAAGCATGATTCTTCAATCAATTACCATCATTTCTTGGAGAAACTTTTGGTTCACAAAAAAGGAGTAATTGCGTTGAAGGAATTCCTCCTTGGTACAAAAACAATTGGGTGCATGCACAGAAAAACATCGAGTGACTTTCTTTCTTTTTTTTTTCTTTTCTTTTCTCAATTTTATCCTCTAAATTTTTTTTAACAATCATTTGGGTTATTTTGGGACCGGCTAAGTCAACTGAGCCATATTAGACCAACTCCTGAATAGTTTAATTTTAAACTCGAGTTAGACAATGAGTCGAATTCAAAAGTTTTTTTTTTGTTATGTTAATTTCATCCTCTTTTTTTTCAATTTCATCCTCAAATGTTTTTTTACCGATCAGTTGAGTTGCTTTTGGATTAATCAAGTCAATTGTATCACGTAAAGAAGACTCTCAAAGGGTTTAATTTAAAACCTAAGTTAGACAAGGAGCTGGGTTTGGAGACTTTTCTATCAATTTCATTTTTTTTTCAATTTAATCCTTAGATTTTTTTACTTGTTGGCTAGGTTACCTTTAAATCTGTCAAGTTGACTAAGTCATGTTAGAACAACTCTCATACAATTTAATTTTAAATTCGGACTAGACAAGGAGTCAGGTTTAAAGATTTCAAGATTGATTCATTAAGTCAATTTTTATAATAAAGTCAAATAGTTCTCTACGCCTAAACATTTTATTACATTCAAAATTTCATTTTGATCCAACCCAAAATGTAGTGTAGGCCTATAAACTAGTCACCAAAACAATTAAAAGGCATGAGGTCAATTTAACTATTTATTTGAACATAAAACCAGGTTAACATGTATTGTTAGTCATTTTAAATCAATTTTGTGTTATAATTCAAGTGGTTAGCATGCAAGAAAAATATGAGGTCATGGCTTCAAATGATGAGGGGCACGTGCTATTTTCTTTAAAACAAACACAGGTGATCTATCGTCTATTTTTTTTTTCAAAATAATAAGGGGTGAATGACATGTCTTCCTCTCCTTTAATTAACAAAAAAAATTACTAGGTTAGGCGCACCGGCCAAGAGCTGGGCCTAGCTTTTTGCTATATTTTTCTCTTTTTTTTTTTTTCTTTGGTTTATTTCCTTGTAAAAAACAATTATCAAATTCACTTGGTCTTCAATTTTCATATGACTCTTAAATATTATTATAATTTTTATTTAAATTTTAATATTTTTTTCAATTATTATATATCAGATATAAAAATAATATTATTAAGAATAAATTATTCATGAAAAATTGATTCAATTGTTTTTTTATTCTTAAAGTTTTTAAATAGATTTTAAATATGATGTTATCATATTTATGATTTTTTTTAGCTTTACATCACACATAAAATATAGACATACAATTTGATATATTTTGTTAACTTACTTTAACAATCATAAAATATTTTTTTTAAAAGAATCAATGATTCTAATTAAAAACATTATGTCAGCTAAGATAAATGAAAGATACTTTAATATGAAAATTTATCTTGATGGAAAATAAAATTCAAAACAATTATATTTTTAAATTTAATAATAATATGAGACATAGACATTTTATTTTAGATTTAAAATATTTTGGTAGCTCGGGACTACAGACTAGTATCTTCCTATGCGTGTAGGAACGCCTATATGTTCATTGTTGGAGCTGTGTAACTGTGTTAGCAAAATTTAGTTATAATCTTTAAATTATTCATAGCTAAAGTGTTAAATTAAACTTGAGAAAAATTAATCATGTGAAAAAAAAGAGTAAATAGTTGCACATTAAATTTATAAAATCCTAAATTACTAAATCTACATCACCATTTTTTTAATTTAACATCTGTAATTTTAGTACAATAATATTTTTAATCACATACCTTGAATTTATTGGGAAATGGTTAGTTCTTTTGTCCCCACGCTATGTGTGGTATTTAAAAAATTAATTATTATTATTATAGATAATTAACGAAATTCTTTTGTAAAAAAATATTGTATTCAAAAACTTGTTATAGAATACAATTAAAGGTTTGGCTGAGTTACTGTAGCTTGGCACTGTTTAAACACTCACATAACATTGTGGGTTTACTGACTATTTTCTAATAATTCATTTTGATTCTCAAAGTTATATTTTATGCAATTTGATCATAATTGAAAACTAACTGCTTCTGATTTCTTAGTCAACTGATTATTTTCTAATAATTCATTTTAGTTCTCAAAGTTATATTTTATGCAATTTGATCATAATTGAAAACTAACTGCTTCTGATTTCTTAGTCAACGGTGAAATTAAAATAAAAGGAACCTAAATGCAAAAGGCACAAAACATGGGTGACGTCCCAGAGATTGTATGAAAAATACACATAGGTTCTCAATCTTTAAAATAATATAATTTATACAATTTAGGTCCCTTTAAATTTTAAAAAATCAATTTTAATACACAAGTTCATTTGTGTTATTTTTCAATCCTTGATTAGAGAGAGAGAGATTGCCGAATTCCAAGCAAGAGAGAGAAAGTCATTGTTCACTCCATTTTCAGCCACCAAAATATGTTTTTTTGGTGTCCATAGGTTCTATAAGATGAAAGAGACTTCATGATAGTTGTTTAGAGCCTCAATGTTGCATGAAAAAATATATTTAAACAGACAAGACCATAACTAACTCAATTTGATTTCAGTTTTATGGACCATTTTTGAGGTGTTAGTTGATGGAATAGTTTATGGGTGTTATAAGGGTATTGGTGTTGGGTTCTAGTATATAATATGCACGGCGGAAATAATAAAATAAAATTATTCAGAAGTTTCTAGGATCCCGTTAGATAGATCTAGTGTTGTTTAAGGATTTATTACTTGAAGATCAGATATTCTTCGACTTTGAATAATTCTTTAAAGGTTGGGTTGTCTCAAACTAGAAACTATCCAATTGTTTGGTCTCTAACAGTAATCCACACGAACTATCAATGAGAAACTCTTAAATCTCTATTTAGGAGAGATGGATAGCTATACCTAGAGTTCTAGTTCTCTATTAAATGACTTACATAATTTTTCTATCTAATAGACAACAACTCCAAAAAATAAGTGGCATAACTTACTATTTATAGGAGAATCCGAAAAACCCTATAAATTGGTAAAATATCAATTTGCCCATTGAATAATATTCATATATTATTTAAGGGTAGTTTTAGAAATTTAATCAATCAAGTCCATACTTGATTATTCTTGGACAAGAATTATAATTCCTGAATTAAATACATTCTAGTACTTAATTTTTAAAATTATTTTTAATCAAGTCACACTTGATTAATTATCTCAGTTTAATTTCTTACTAATGGTTTTTAATGTGTGTGACCCATTAGGTTTCTAATATGTTGATCCATATATAAATTAAAATTCTAATAAAATAAAATAAATTAAATTAAACAATTTAATTTATTATCAATTCAACAATTGATTAATTTATATTTGAAGATTAGTTGCATCGTTTAGCAATGTGTTATGATCCTTCAAATATTAGAATAGTCATTAGTAGTTTGACTTAACCTTTCAGCGACCGGTTTCTCAGTATAATTAATATCCTTTCATCAATAATATTCTGATTTAACATTAACACTAA
>Ga0325404_1009157_pt1 | contig 10102 bp, 11 predicted proteins | sample PopdelMetagenome_18_FD_205664 | JGI IMG/M metagenome (GOLD analysis project Ga0325404, IMG submission 205664) | Populus deltoides microbial communities from Bellville, Georgia, United States - Xylem-Control-R1 | ecosystem: Host-associated > Plants > Phyllosphere > Stem > Wood/Secondary xylem...
ATTTTGGATGAATAAATTGAGCTGTCTGTTTATTTTTTTAATTACCTTGGTGAAGGACCACTGCAATTATCTCATGTTATATTAGATTAAAATTCTAGCCCTTCCATAAGACTAGTGCCTTTTTTTTTATCAAAATTTATACACAGTATGCCTTGTCTTTTATTTTTGCACCAATTTTTCATAACGATTTGCAGAATTGATGTGTAATGTTTTTGTCATACATGCATGTTTTATGGAAGCGCTAGAATTTTGATAAAATGGTAATTAATTTTAGCTGGTGTCATTATATATTGCATTACATGTTTGATCTAACTACCCCCCCCCACACACACACATATATATATATATTTAATGGTTTAAATTCATTTTTGGAACTACAAGTCTTCTGCTTTGAATTTCAATGTTGTTTACGTTGTTAATTGTTTTACATACTTACATGTTAACTACACTTCCATCTAAGATTAGTCAAATTATTAGCATGTTAAAATTCATTATGTTTGCTTTCAAATATGTTATCCAACTAGGAATGGAATGTTCTGAAACTATGGATAAAGCTGCTTGGAATAAATAAATTTTGCACGTCTTTTGTGACCTTTGCATTAAGGCCATCGATATGGGAATGAGACCGAATACTCATTTCGACAAAGCTAGTTGGAAATATTTGTTGACAACTTTCAAATAACAAACTGGTCATGCATTCACCAAGACGCAACTGAAGAACAAATAAAATAGCTGCAAAAAGGATTGGAGGATATGGACGAAGCTCATTTCCAAAACTGGTGTGGGCTGAAGTAATGAATTAGGAACAATTTCTGCAAGTGATGAGTGGTGGAAAGCAAAAATTCAGGTTATTTGTCATGATTCTTAATCTTTAATTTGTTTAAATCTCAGTTTAGTAATTACTAAAATCTTTAATTTGCTTAAATCTAAGTTTAGTAATTACTAAATTATTTGAAGTTGCACTAAATAATTTCATTTATTCTGTGTAGGAAATAAGAGGAGCAAAAACGTTTAGGCAAACTAGTATTGAACCGTCTTTACGTATAAAGTTCGATAGAATGTTCTCGAACATTGTTGCTACTGGAGAGTATACATGGGCACCATCATCTAGAGTCCTCTGTGATGATAATGTTGGTATTGATGAGGATCCAAATACCAATAAGGAACAACCTGATTTGGAAGAAGGAAGCGGTGATTTAAAAGAGGATGGAATTCCAAATTTCACCGATGATGTTTGTAACATGGTTAGAAGGGTTAATATGTCTAGTAGTAGCAACACACGCAGCAGTGGGAAGAGAAAAGAAAGAGAATGTTATGAGGTTCAAGCTGGGAAAAAAAAGAATTCTAGAATTGGGGCATAACTATTGTCATGTTAGGATCAATTAGTTGATAACATGTCAAACAATAGTGATTCAACATTTGTTTGTAAAGATAGGAAAAAGGTGTAGTATTCCTTAGGTTATGAGCGAGCTTAACTCAATTGAAGGAGTTAATATCAGAGATGATTTTCAGGTTTTGCTACTAAGTTTCTAGGTTTGAGAAGGAATAGGGATATAAGGTCAACTATGGGTAATCTTGAAAATAAGATAAAATGGTTGCAGAGAATGTATACACGGCATAAAGCACCTTAGTTAGAGAGAGATATATTCATCCCAATTGCATGATTTCATTTATTCTTTGGTAATATTATTGAGAATGTTATTTAACATGTTTTGAAATTTCTTGTCATTTATATAAATTTGCATATTAATGTTGTAGCAATTTTCTCAAGATGATATGGAGTAATGATTCCTTCATGATGGTTCAGGAGTATAAATAAATTTAACTATTGAAGATATCAATTGTTGGCGACTATAATCATTTAAGTTATGGAACATTCATATTTATTATGTTCATGTTATGAAAGGTAAGTTAATTAAGTTAAAAACTTCAGTGCTATTTGATCATTGTTGAGTATGATAGATTACGATCTAGTTAAGTAATTCTGGGAAAATACTATTTAATTTATCGTGAAATTGGTTGATAATGTGGACAATGCTTTTAGTTTTATTTGACGGAACAAATTTGGCTTACGAATTATTCAACGCAAGAAATCCAATTATTCAGAATTTGTATATATGCACAATGTTATATACATATTGTGTCTTTCCAATAACAAAATTGATTTAAAGTAAAATGTAAACTATATATGAGTGTAATTAATTGTAAAGAAAAGAAATAAAACATATGAAAAGTCAAACATGTTTACAAAAATTTCAATCATATATCACGAGATGCACAAATCAAAATCTAGGATCTCAAATTCAACAAGCAATTAATTGTGGCAAATTGAAGGTATAGGAAAACTTTTCACATGGGGACAAAATACATTACATTACATGTTGTACTATAATTCTACGAGAAATAAATAGAAATGACATGACATGATAAAGGAATAAAGGAATCAAAATGTTTACAAATGGTATAGACAAATAAAGTTTACATGTTGTACGCAACTTGTACAAGAAACAAATAGAAAAGACATGGCATGATAAATGAATCAAAATGTTTACAAATGGTGTAGACAAATAGAGTTATGAATAAATGAATTATTGAAGAACAAAATCTGTACAAAAGATAATAATAGATGTAGAGAATTATTGTCGTATTAAAGTTTTCCATACAATAGCAATAATATCAAAGTCATGCCAAGCACAATATCGATATACCTTTGTAGTTTTATCAATTACATTTATCTCTATATTCTAAATAAGGATTTATTTCTTTTCTCCAAGTTCATATATTATTGTTGCCAAAGAACATCAATTCTACAAGAATCATTTACATATCAGATCATAATAAAAACACAGAGGTAAGTAATTTACAATAATAATGTTATTATTCATTTATTTTTCCATGTATATTTGGTTTTTGTTATTGTGTTTGTTTTGAAAAACTGGTGGTTAACATTATTCATTTGTTTGTTTATTTAGCATTATAAATATGGAAGATGCATGTTTTAATGCAATATTTAGTGAAGATCTTAATGATGATTATGAAAATATAATGGATCATGTTGTTGATCACATTAATTATCATGATGGTGATGACAATGGTGGCTCAAGAGGGGATGATGATGATAGGGAAAATGACGACGACAACAACGATGATAGTGATGAGGATGATGAATCATTTTGGAGATGAGAATTTGATAGGAAAAATTTAGTTGTGTGCACAGCTGGGGCAATAAACATATTTTATATTAATTATATGCATAAAGAACCGTGTATGGTTTCATACCACACAGAGTATGCGTTGGTTGATTGAAGTTTAAGAGGATATTGGAAACGATATGTCAACATGTTTAGAATGGACACATCAACTTTGTTGAGCTTGTGCAGTGATTTAGAAACAAAGTATGGGTTAAAACCTTCTAGAAGAATGAGTGTTACTAAAAAAAATGGCTATATTTCTATATACAATAACACTAGGAGCATCAAATAGGGAGGTTCAAGAGCAATTTCAACATTCAGGTAAAATCGTTAGTAGATGCATTAAAGAAGTCCTAGTACTAATATGTTTGTTTGCGATGGACGTCTTAAAACTAGAGGACCCTGATTTTATAAACACTCCATGAGAAATTGCAATGAATCCAAGATATATGCCTCATTTCAAGGTAAGACAAATGTTTGTTAAATGTGAAAGAAAATTATTTTCTGCATGCTAGTAAGCAATGACGTTATATTTCTGATTGGTTTTCATGTAGAATTGTATTGGTGCAATTGATAGCACATATATGTGGGCTTGTATATCAACTAAAAATCAAATTCTATTTATTGGAAGAAAAGGTGTACTGACTCAAAACATAATGGTTGCTTGTAGTTTTAACATGCAGTTCACATTTGTATGGGCAGGATGGGAAAGCAGTGCCCACGATATACGTATTTTTCTTGAGACTATTGAAAATAGTAATATCAAATTTTCTAAATCACTAAAAGGTAGGTATATAATAGAAATTGTTATTTAATTATAATTACAATAATTTGCTTTTTATTTCCTAATATTATGACAAATTTAACATGTTGTTTGTAATTACATGTAAATACTATTTGGTCGATGTTAGATATCCCAATAAGTATGGGTATTTAGGTCCATATAAAGGTGAGAGATATCACTTACAAGATTTTAGACGTCGTGGATAACCAAGAAATCGACAAGAAGTTTTTAATCGTACTCACTCATCGCTACGTAATGTGATAGAACGTTCTTTTGGAGTATGGAAACAGAGGTGGAGGATTTTACAAAACATGCATGTTTATCCATACAAAACGCAAGTTGAAATTGTAATGGCATTAATGGCACTACATAATTACATTAGAAAGAGATCGCATGATGACGTAGCATTTGTAGAATTTGATCGCAATCCTAATTTTGTTCCTGATGATATTTTACTTGATGTTGTTGCACACTTAGAAAGCCATGGTACCTCGAGGCCTAGTTGGATGGATTTTGTACGTGATGGAATTGCAGATAGTTTAATGGAGCAGTAAAAAATATTTTGTATCAAGTGTTGTTTATTTTCATGATGTGTAATAGTTAAATCTACAATATTTTAATTAAAAATCATCAATATTAATATATGTTTTTTTAGCCATTTTGTAACCTCAATTTGAAAAGCATTTTTAACCAAACACATTAAACTATTTTTTTTCAGCTTCAATTTCAACCACAGTTTTAACCAAACATATATTTTATCAAACCAACATCAACTAAAAGTGCTTTTTATAAAACAGTTTTTTTCAAATAACAACCATAAAAGCTACCACAATACCAAACATATATGTCTAGGTGAATAGGATTTAAAATGAGAGGCCAGTTGTGGGCTTTTCTCCCCTAACGAGCTTTTCTTTATTTTTATACTTGGAGCCTTCTTTGAAGTTGTAGCTGATGACCAGTGCCGTGAGCATTATCATAAGGCTTTATGTATATAGATATGGATTTGTACATTCCACACCTTGTTAATATAAAGACACATTATTTGAATAAGCTTCCTTATATTGGTGTGTATATGTTTCCATTTGAACTTGGATGGTTGAATTGGTGATTTCCATGGACTCCCATTGATGAACTAATATTAAAGTTAATTCCATTTTGGGGCCATACAAATATTCATCCTGTAAGAGCAGTTGATGTTAAGAATTACTCTAGATGAGATTGTACGAGGTTGTAAATGTGCTTGGAGTTTTATCATCGTGTTGTAACTGTAAGGTTTTGTAAACCAGCAATTATCAACCACAACAATTTCATATGGCGTTGGAGTATTATATATAGGAAAGCTTTACAAAATAGGAGAGGAGAATAAGGAAATAATTGTTACAGGCTATACAATGAATTACATACTATAATTAGAATTAATCAATTCCTAAACAAACATTGCACAATCAACTGTAATGCAATCAACTGTAATGGCATGATTTTCTCCTTAATGTTTGGATTGATTCTCTCTTGGATTGTCTGCAGGAGATGAGTCTGTGTTAGATCCAATACTCCCCTCAAGTCAAGCGTGGTTGGGAACACGCAAAGCTTGGACCTAAAGAGCACAAACAGAGATTTTGATGGACTTTTAGTGAAGATGTCCGTAATTTGCAAGTTGGACAACACATGTTGAATCTTTAAGACACCATTGCATACTAACTCGCGGACAAAGTGAATATCAATGTTAATATACCGAGATCGTTTTTGAGCTACAGGATTGCAAACCATGAAAATGGCATTGGCATTATCACAAAGTAGAGTTGGCTTGTCTGATAGCTGAAAGTGTAAGTCTTGAAGAATGTTTAACAACCATTTGACCTCAACTACAGTGAGGGTTATTGCTTTGTATTCAGATTTTACAGAAGAGCAAGAGACCGTAAATTGCTTTTTAGAGGTCCAGGAAACTACATTATCACCTAAGAAGATGGCATACCCAGATGCTGATCGACTTGTATCTAGACAGCAAGCCCAGTCGGCATCTGAGAAAGCTGAGATGCTGAAGGTGGTGGATGGAGTGATTTTGAGAGTAAAGTGCAGAGTTCCTTTAACATATCGGAGGCTCTTTTTAACAACCTGGAAATGGTGTTCGCTTGGGACATGCATGAATTGACTTATTGAGTTTACTGCATGTGTAATAACTGGCCTAATAATGGTTAGATATTGAAGTGCACCAACTAAGGATCGATAGGTAGTGGGGGAATGAAAAGGATTGCCATCAGTAGTTAAATGTTGGGAAACAATCATAAGAGTGCCAACCGGTTTGGAATCAAGGAGGTCAACTTGAAGTAGAAGATCTCTCGTATACTTTAGTTGACTTAGAAATATTCCAGTTGCAGAATGAGTGACTTCTAGACCCAAGAAATAATTCAAAGTGTCAAGATCCTTCATAGAGAACTCATGACGTAGCTTGCGAATGAAAGTATCAATGAGGGCCATATTGCTGCCTGTGATGATAATATCATCGACATATAATAATAAGTAAATAATCTCGTGAGCTGATGAATAAACAAATAAGCTGGAATCAGCTAGACTGCTATTAAAGCCAACAGTGAGTAAGAAATGGCTAAACCGATGGAACCATGCTCTTGGTTCTTGCTTCAGGCCATAGATTGCCTTTTTAAGACGACAAACATGAGTTGGATGAGAGGAATCAACATAGCCTAGTGGTTGTTCCATATAAACATGTTCTTGTAAAAGACCATGCAAGAATGCATTTTTCATGTCAAGCTAACGCATGTTCCAGCCATAAGATACTGCAATGGAGAGAACAATGCGAACTGTTGATGCTCGAACAACTGGACTAAAAGTGTCATTAAAATCAAAACCACAGAGTTGAGTATAACCTTTTGCAACAAGGCGTGTTTTAGGCCTATCAATGAAACCATCCAAATAATATTTAGTGCGAAAAACCCATTTGGATCCAACCACATTAGTAGGAGGTGGTTGTGGAACTAGTTCCCATGTTTGATTGAGCTTGAGAGCACGAATTTCATCCTTCATGGCAGCAAGCCATTCTAGGGATTTGGCAGCACTCTTGAAACCCTTTGGTTCCTTTATAACTAAAAGAGATGATAATAAAGGAGATGATGGGATCTGACAAACATAACTGTAATGTTTGGATTTGGAGATGCCTACTTTGCCACAAGTGATCATGGGATGAGAATTCTGATGTGAAGCTGATGCTATTGGGATTATTGGAAGTTGCTCTGCCTGAAGATTAAAGACAAGTGGCACTGAAATTGATGAGCTTGGAGATGGAAGCAATTCCAAAACACATGATTTACATGGCATGGACGAAGTTACTGATGATGAAGATGAAGGTCCTGCAGAAGAGTTAGTACTAGACATAACAGGATGCGATGAAGTGGGATCATGAAAGGCAATAAAATCTGAGATGGCAGAGGAGGGTTGCATACTAGAAGAAGAAAATGGGAATACATTCTCATCAAAACGGGCATGTCGAGTGACAAACACTCGATGAGAAACAAGGTTAAGACATCGAAACCCTTTGTAGGAAGTGTGGTAACCAAGAAAAATACAAGGAAGACTTTTTGGTTCAAATTTATGCTTGGCATAATCACGCAAGTTTGGATATAAGCATTCAAAGATTTGAAAGGTAGTATAAAAAGGACACTTACCATACAGAATTTCAAAAGAAGATGTCCCATTCAAGACTAATATTGGCAAGTGGTTAATGATGAAAACTGTAGTGCTAAAGGCTTCAACCCAGAAGTGAAGAGGAATAGTGGAATGAAACACCATTGTGAGACCTGTTTCGGTGATATGCCTATGTTTTCTCTCTGCTCTACCATTCCGAGATGGTGTATAGGGACAGGAAAACTGGTGATGTATTCCACATTTAGTGAAATGAGACTGCAAATTCTTATTGATGAATTCCCCTCCCCCATCACTTTGGAAAATCCTTATTTTCGTTGAGAATTGATTCTCAACCAAAGATTGAAAGTTAAGGAATGTCTGGTAAAAATCAGTTTTGTGTTTTAATGGATAAAACCAAGTAAAACGTGAGTGATCATCGATAAAGATAACATAATATTGATATCCTGAGATGGAAGTTATGGATGCTGGACCCTATAGATCGCAATATATAAGACCAAGTATGGTGTTGGAGCGACTGTCACTTGTTGGAAATGGCAATTTATGGCTTTTAGCCTTTTGACAATTAACACACAGAGATGGATTTGGCAATATAGAAGAGAGGGATAAGGAACCTTGTTTATTAAGAATGGAAATTATTGTGAAGGAGACATGTCCTAAACGTGCATGCCAAATGGCAAAGGAATTACAAAGATTGGATTTGGTAATAACAGTAGAGAAGGCTTGGTGTCCACGCTTCGGTATATAAAGACCATCAACATGTTTACTGCTTGCCACCACCTTTTGAGTTTGAAGATTCTGTATGATAAAATCATTGTCAGTAAAAGAGACAGATACAGGATAGTCATGGGTGAGTTTACTGACAGAGAGCAGATTTTTAATTAAGGCTGGGACGACAAGAACATCATTTAATTGAAGATTGGGAGTGGGGGAGCAAGAACCAGTATATGTTATGGGTAAAGAGGATCCATTACCATCAATAACCTTGTCCTTACCAGTGTAAGGTTCCACCTTATCAGGTTGAGATGCATCAATTGTCATGTGGGCTGATGCACCCGTATCTGTATACCAATCTGCAGGTTCATTGCTAATGGTACAGTGGGCAAGATCTTCAGCAAGATTAGCATCAGGTTTGATGTATCTGCGGTTGCAATCCGTGGCATAGTGTCTTTCCTCACGACAGATTTGGCATTGAGGAGGACGTTTATACTGCTACTTGCTACGGTTTCCTCCCTTTGATGGTCCTCCTTTATATTTGTGTTGACAGTTGTTAGAGTTTCCATATCGGTTTGAAGATGCAGCAGAGAAATTTGCTACATATGCAGGGATCCCTGTATTATAATCAATAGACTTGGAAAAAAGATTAAAGCTCTCTACTTTAGGAACAATATCCTTGAAACTGGGAATAGGGGTTAAAGAGAGTTGAGTGATGGAGAAAGTTGAAAATTCATGGCCTAAACCACGTAGATACCAGTGCACCTTGTCAGTATCTTCAACTGGACGTCCCATTGCTGATAATTGATCACAATGAGCCTTAAATATTCAAGAGTCTTTAGAAATACAACGAGAGCCACGCTTCATGAGATGAAGTTCATCTTTTATTTGAAGTTCACGGACCTTAGATTTTTGGCTGAAAGTAGTTTCAAGAGAGTTTCAGACATTTCTTGATATTGTAAAGCCAATAGTAATAGAAAGTGCTTTCTCTGTGAGAGAAGAAAGCAGAAGGCTCATGACGAGCTAATCAAATTGCTTCCAAATATTATAAGCTGCAGGATCAGTGGAAGCAGAAGGCATTGGTATTGAGCCATCAACATATCCATATAGTTTTTGACACTGCAGTAGAGGAACCATTTGACTGCGCCAAAGAAGAAAGTTGGTGGAGGATAGTTTGATAGTAACCATGTGAACCATGGTGTTGAAGGAGAGAGTAGAAGAAGAGTTTTCTGAGGCCATAGGATCAGATGAAAGTTAGTCTTATGGCTTTGATACTATGTAAGGTTTTGTATATTGGTAATTATCAACCACAATAATTGCATGTGGTGTTGGAATATTATATATAGAAAAGTTTTACAACAGAGGATAGGAGAATAAGGAAATAGTTGTTATAGGCTATACAAGGAATTACATCCTATAATTAGAATTAATCAATTCCTAAACAAACGTTGCATAATCAACTTTAATGGCATGATTTTCTCCTTAATGCTTGGATTGATTCTCTCCTAGATTGTCTGCGGGAGATGAGTCTATGTTAGCATCAATAGTAACCTAGGTCCCGGAACTAAATGCAATCCTAGTTTATCGAGTTGCAGCCATGGTGTTTTATTTTCTCGTCTCCTCATGGTGATTCTGACATCAAGTTTTTCTGTATTCTGTGCTGTTGCATATTTGAATTACTTAATTGAAATGTTAAGAGCTATTATCCCTCTTGAATCAATCTAAGAATTTGAGACTGATAAAAATATAAAGGTGAATT
>Ga0325404_1009158_pt1 | contig 10101 bp, 10 predicted proteins | sample PopdelMetagenome_18_FD_205664 | JGI IMG/M metagenome (GOLD analysis project Ga0325404, IMG submission 205664) | Populus deltoides microbial communities from Bellville, Georgia, United States - Xylem-Control-R1 | ecosystem: Host-associated > Plants > Phyllosphere > Stem > Wood/Secondary xylem...
GTGGACCAGACTTCCGTATGCTGCAGCACGCTGTCGACGCAGAGAATCGCATCCCATGTGAAGGAGAAAGCAAAATATATAAAGAAAGAAAGAAAATAATAATAATGTTGTTCAATACAGTAACGACGCCGTCGACAGACGACGTCTATTTTAGCAAATATATATATATATAAAAAAAAGGGGGGGTGGAGAGAGAAAATGGGAAATAAAAGGTAGCTAATCTTTTGCGTGACAAATGGCAAACCTTTAATGGACCGGACGTCCTCAGGTTGCAACACGCTTTTGACGTAGAGAATCATTTCATTCAATGTGAAGAAGAAGCCAACAAAGCAAAATAATCATAATAATAATGTAGCTCACCACAGCAACGACGTCGTCAATAGACGATGGCTATTTTAGTAAATATACATTAAAAAAGAAGAAGAAGAAGCAGCGAGAAAAGAACGGGGAAATAAATGGTAGCTGAGCTAACCAAGCCTTAGCTTTCTTTAAATTTACACCCCTCTTGAAGATTTTGTTAGAGCAAGAAAAGAAGAAAATAAGAAGACGGAGGAGAGAAATTCAAAGATTGTGGTTTGTCCATAAACCTCGGCGTCTTTGCTTGGTAGAAATTCATTGGTAGGCAGACGCAACAGAACAGGAGAAGCAAACACAAAAATACTCTGTTAGTTTATAATAATAATAAAAATAAAATGGATAGTATATGCTTAAAAACAGCTGGGATTCATGGGATAGCTTCAACCATATCAACCGTGAGTGGATCCCAGGTGGAGGCGCGTTCAATTACGAACGCATCTCAGCTGAGTGCGGTTGCGAGGGATAAATCGACGGCGCCTCAGAAAACGGCGTCGCCAACGTTCTCTTTTAGTCTTAGACGCCCTTGGCAATCTCTGTGGTCTGGAGGAGGTAAGAGTACCAGGTACAATGGGATGGCTTCAGAAGATGCCGTCTTGGTGGAGAATGGGGTGGAGGGCGAGAGCGAAACAATGGGATCGAGTGAAGGGGAAAATGGGAACTGGGTTTTGAAGATTTTGCAAGTGAAATCACTTTGGGAAGACGAGAGAAAAGGAAGCTTTGATGTTGTTAATGAAGAGGTAAGGAAAGAAGGTGATGCTGCTTTGGTGAATGATGAAGAAGAGGAGTGTGATGTGTGTGGAGTTGGAGACGATGATGATGAAGAAGAAGAAGGAGAGAAAGAGATTGAATTTGATAGAGATTCGTTTTCGAGATTGTTAAGGAGGGCCTCGTTAGCTGAAGCCAAAATGTATGAGAAAATGTCTTATTTGGGCAACTTGGCTTATTGCATTCCTGATATCAAGGTACCAAATCTATCCATTTCTTTCTTTCTTTTCATTTGCTTTCAAGTTTATTGCTTTGATCGCTGTTTTCTCGCGCTGGAGATGAGAGTTCTGCGTAAATATTTCTTTCTTATGAGGTCTTGGATATGATTGGTGGATTTATTGGATCTTGGATCGACCTGTACATGGTGGATTTTATAGTTTTGGTGATCGGATTTTCTTTATTAAAAGAAGATGATCTTAGTTACTCTGCTTTGTTGTTAGATGACTTTCAATCGTATGGCTTGTTCTTTTTAGATATTCAAATTTTCTGTTTTCCTCCTTGTTTGGGGAATTTTTTATTTTTTTTGAGTTCTCATTTCAAGTGTCTTTTTGTCGAATTTTAATTCGTTGGGGAGCAATTTTGAGTATAGATCATTACTGTGCTTGCACGCGAATTTCCTGAGTTTGTTGTGATCCCTTTTGTTAAACAATGTTCGTAGGTCGCCACAGCTGACATCTGTGAGATTTGGGATGCTTTAAGTTTATTAAGGTTGTTGTTTTGGCTGTTGCATGTTGTGCCTGTGAAGCCAAAAGTGTAACTGGGCAAAAAAGTGCTCAATTTGATACTTATTTTCTCTGAATTTACTGTCTCCGCTGTTCATTATCTTATTTTCTGTTCCTTGCTGATCGAGAAATTTACTGCTTTAACGTTGCAATTTAAATGTCTTCAAGTTGATGAATTGAACTTTTCTTCCTTCTTTTGGTAAATTCAGCCAGAAAGTCTCTTGAAACGCCGTGGTCTCTTCTTTGTGACTTCATCAATAGAGAGAAGGGAAATGGCCATGAGAACTGAGAAAAATCATGTGCCACCTGAAGATGAAGAAACAGAAAGCACGATTGCAAAGGATAAGCTGGAAGGCAATGAACAGGAGAATGCTGGGAATCGCATAAGTGCCGCATCTGCATATCAGATAGCTGCCTCTGCTGCTTCTTATTTGCACTCACATACAAAGAGCATACTTCCTTTAAAATCCTCAAAAGCTGATACTAGTGAGGATTCTTATCAAGGAGGCAATAAAACCATTGGGCCCATTAACACAATGAACCCAGATGTGGCATCTTTTATGGCAACCACTGACTCAATGACAGCTGTGGTTGCTGCGAAGGAGGAAGTGAAGCAGGCTGTTGCAGATGATTTGAGTTCGACACGTTCATCACCATGTGAGTGGTTTATATGTGATGATGATCGGGGTACAAGATTCTTTGCGATTCAGGTACCTCATATTAATTTATTCTGTATAGTGTAAATTGTGGTCTGAGTGTGAGGTAACTGGAGAATGGTCAGTGATCTCTGTTTATAGATTGCATCTCTGTTGAATATTTTAGACTGTGATCCAAAGATCACATTCCAGCTTGCAAAAAATGATTCCCATCGGACCAGTCATGACAATGCTCAAAGAAACTTCTAATTTGATTGTTATTAACTTATTGTTGGTATCGTCTTTGTGACTATAATCCTCAGGCAGGTTCTTCTTTTCTGATGTGCAGGGATCCGAGACACTAGCATCTTGGCAAGCAAATTTACTGTTTGAGCCAGTCCTGTTTGAGGTAATAATTTTTTGAATTTTCAAATCATCATTCACTCTGTTCAAAAAACTTACTTTCTTTGCTGGTATAGAATGTTGGGAAAAAGTTTTAGCAATTCAAGCATTATCTTGAGAAAGACTGCTTGATGTTTAAAAGACTTCTATTCTGCAGACATTTAGTGCAGTAGAACAGCGTGTTAATTCTGTACATAATCCCACAAATTGATAAATGTGATTTGCCTTTGTGGTTTAGGGATTGGATGTGCTTGTGCATCGAGGTATTTACGAGGCTGCAAAAGGAATGTATGAACAGATGTTACCCGAAGTTCGTGCCCATCTAAAATCTCATGGCAGGGGCGCTACCTTTCGTTTCACAGGGCATTCTCTTGGAGGAAGCTTGTCGCTACTCCTAAATCTGATGCTGAAGATAAGAGGTGAAGTGCCAGCCTCTTCCTTGCTTCCTGTTATAACATTTGGTGCACCCTCCATCATGTGTGGAGGTGACCGTCTTCTTCGGAAGCTTGGCTTGCCACGTAGCCATGTTCAAGCAATTATGATGCATAGAGACATTGTGCCTCGAGCCTTCTCTTGCAATTATCCTAATCATGTAGCAGAACTTTTGAAGGCTGTTAATGCAAACTTCCGGAATCATCCTTGTCTCAATAACCAGGTAAAGTTTCTCTTAAAGTATCTACTTAATTGTATTTTTTTTATCTTGATTATTTTACTAACTTGTTTGTGTACTTTTTATCACAGAAACTACTGTACGCCCCAATGGGGGAGCTTCTGATTCTGCAGCCGGATGAGAAATTCTCACCTCACCATCATCTTCTTCCATCAGGTAGTGGTCTATATTTTTTGAACTGTCCACCGTCTGACACCAGTGATGCAGAGAAGCAGCTCCGCTCTGCACAGATCGTGTTCTTAAACTCTCCGCATCCTCTTGAGATCCTAAGAGACCGCTCTGCATATGGTTCTGAAGGAACCATCCAAAGGGATCATGACATGAATTCTTACTATAAATCTGTCAGGAATGTGATTCGCCAAGAGCTAAACCGCATCAGAAAAGCCAGGAGACAGCATCGCCGCAAATTCTGGCTTTCCATCGTGGCACCGCATGGCAATGACGCCAGTATCCTTGTAGGTAGGCCTGTGGGATTTATGAACATGGGCCAAAACCAATTCAACTTCTCAGGGATCTTGCAGACTGGGAGAGAGTCCTTGAAACGGTTCAGTAGGCTCGTGGCATCACAACACATGCATTTGCTTGTGGTTCTCATGTGCCCTGCTCGAGTGTTGCTCTTCGGGGCATACAATACAATCAATTACCATTGAATAGCCTTGTTGTCTTAGGCACATTCTGTCTCGTTGGTGGAATATTGTACAGGCTGCAGGCACATGGCAGGTAAGACCATTAGATTATTCTTTATTCATTGCTTCCACTCAAAAAAAAAAAATTAGATGATTCAAGTTTTCTTGGCCCTTTATCGAAATATTTATGTAGAGTCGAACTACAATTGAATATTGATCAATACAATAGAATTACAGTTTGAGTTCAGTCATGAACTCACAAATTGTCTTCTCTGGTGAAAGTAATCTCATTTTATCTTGTTGCTCAGCTTCCAGTCATCTTCTTTTCTGACTAAACTGATTATTGTTGTAGCTTGCGGTATTTGTCTTCTTAGGCTGTCTATATGCGAAAAGACCTCGACGTATCAAAGATAGGAAAGTGAGATACGGCGTAGGTAGGCGTTACAAACACGATATTCCAGTTACTCAGCTCATCGATGTCTTGTGGACGTTGATTATTTAGCTATCAATATATCTTCGTCAGCACCTAAAACTATCTGAAGATCACAATCAGCCCATCAATAATTTAGCCATGCCTTTATAATATAGTACGCAAACCCCAGCAGATAGATATCATTAGGAAAACCTGTCCACTTTCGGGCGAATCCTTCAGCTTGAAAAGCTCCTTGAACATTGATTTAGCTTATTAGCTCAAAACGCAAGGGGAAGTTTCAATTTCATGGACAGCAAGTGGGAATCTGTGTCCAGAGCCATTCGATGACCCACGTTAAGAACATGGAAACTTACAAGTAGGACCATGCACAAATAGACAAGCCACGAGGCTGAAGTCCTGGTCTTGCTTAAGGGGCTGCACTAAAAGGCTCGATTGGAGACAAAATAAGCGTCCCCAAGCCCTAAATGTCTGTGTTCGTAACACATATCCATCCAACAAGGCATCGTCAGCCAGCTAGATTATGGATGAACAGTCGGTGAACTTTTGAGCCTCCAACTTGCGTCTTGTACAAAATGCGTGTCGTACCGGCGTATAGTTGTTGAGTACCGTCGTTTTCATTGAATGTGTCATCTTCCTCAATGTGATTTGAATGATTTTGTTCTGCCAAATAGCCTCAACTAAGTTCATTGGCCGCTCAATAGATAGAAGAAAAAAAAAATTTAAAGCACAAAATAGAATACCTGTGATGTGTCTTTTAAAAAAATAAGTTTTAATTATAAATTAAACAATTTTTTTATCTAATATTGAGATTAAAAAAATATTTGATTTACATAAGTTAACATGGGTTGATTGTGAAATTCAAGAGAATAATCTTGAAAAAAACAAATTGAGAAGCTCAATCTTGAATTAAATCAGTTAAAGGGTGAAGTTGGTAAAAAATAATATTTATTTTAGAAAAATTAAGTGAACTTAAGTCAACAAAACAAACTTGCGATGCAAGTCATGCACGTCATTGGATTCAATAAATTTTTTATCTCACAAATTATTTTTCATTTAATTATATGACAATAAATCGCTTGATAATTTTTTGTATCAAATATTTATTTTAGAAGTAAAAATACCATAATAGAAACGTGGTGCTAAGATCGTAAAAATATATCATTGATAACAAATGATGCGATTGTATTTTATAAAAAAATTAAAAGGTAATAAAAGTATTAAACTAAAAGGAAAAGAAAAATACTAAGTTCAGATTTTGTATATTAACCTATTAAGCCTACGAATCGGCTTATAAACTCAATTGGTTTCAACAATTCTTTTATTATTTTTTTAACTCAAATATAACAAATCAAGAATCTTAAAAAAAAAAAAAGCCTAGACACATGGGCCTCACATTTTAAGAAAACAACCTTGGCTTCTGGGCCTTCTAGCCCAACATGTGTGCCTAGGTCTATTTTTTTAAACATTTTATTCTGCCCTATTTTTTTAATTTTTAAAAAAGTTGATGATATGTCATCTGTTTTTGTAGAATCTAGCAACCTTTGGTTGCTGAAAAAACAAGGCTTCAATTTTTTTTTGTTTAAAAATTCATTTTCAACCTATTGTTTTTACCCAAAACACTTAGAAAACACCGTGATAAACCTATACATAACCTAAAAACCAGAAAATAGCTCAAAAAACTAAAATTAACCCAAACCCAAAAAATATTATCACGGTCAAACCTCCCTCCTCGGGCAAGGAGAAGAAATAGAACACCAAAGTAAAATTACCCTCATGAAATGGGACTCATTAACACCAATTTCAAATATTTTGGTGGCACGAATCATCATATACGATGATATTCTTTCTCTAAGTTTGAATCCGACATCTTTTCTTTTTTTTTTGACCAAAAAAAAATTCAAAAATAAGTGAAATAAACTTTTATACAAAAATTAAATTTTAGATAATTAAAGGGACAGATCAACTATAAACCTAAAAAAATAAGGGAGCAGATAATTTTTTGTATAAAATTCAAAATCATCACCTATTTTACATGTTATTTTCATTTTGATTTTCTAACTTTCAATCCAAACCTTCTTTCCAAAAAATTATGCATTTAGAGGCTAGTTTGGGCTAAAAAAAACTAAATTGTGTTAAAAAAATGTTTAAAGATCAAATTAATTTTTTTTAAATAAACTATTACAGTCCATTTATGAGATAATGTACATTGTTGGGAGCTACAATGTTTTCCATATGAATTAGTTTCTGTTAATTTGTTTGCCCTTTATTATGCTTGAACCGAGGGGACATCGGGATGGAGAATTCAATCGAAAAGTCGAAGGTGGACCGCCAGGGAAAGATGCCAGAACTTTTGAGTGTGACATTACAGGTGGTTAGGCCTATGATTAATAGGGCCGAGCATATAGATGAAAAGCATTGACATGGAAAAGATGCACAAACCATCATTGCGATATTTCGGTGTTTATGGGGCATAGGTGGGATAAAAGGCTGGAAATATGGAAATATCATAGAGTGACGAGCTCAAGTTTTTGTGTAGAACCCACGCATGGCACTCTTTGATCTCTTGTAAAACAGACCCAAAGACTCACAATTCATGGGTTGCACTCGCATCACAAGTCCTTGTAGAAACAGATAGATAACCTAATCTGGTGACTAAATTTCTTTCCATCCCTTTATAACAAACATTTTAGTACTATGAGATTTGTTTACGGAGCATCCCTAATTCAGATAACTTGGAATAATGAACATGGAACTCTTCTGTTTCTAGAGGGTTATTCTAAAGTTAAAAAAGGAAAGATCAGTACCTACTGGACAAACCCAAATAATCTGTGTCCACACTGAAACTAGTTATTGGGCTTCTGACAGGCAATTAAGTTTAGAAATAATCAAGACCCATAAGAGGATGGATAAAGATACCTCACCAGGGCCTTTCCAATGGATTAAGGTTTGCTGCAAACTTGACCTCCTTGCAACATTATTTCAGAGTTCATGCTCTAATTTCTTTAACACTAAGGTTAATTTGTCCCAAATCCGTGATGTAATTCGCCATTAAACAAAACAAAATTCAGTTCAATAATACAAGTATAATGTATTTTTAAACAATTGATCAGCCTGGATTTGCTCAAGCATATCAATCGATCCAGGGACCTAGGCAAGGTAATGGCAAAAAAATCCCCCCGCCTCCACCACCAAAAAAAATTTCTTGGTTAGCTTTTCAGATATCACTAGTTCTAAGCTCCACAAACATTTAAGGCCACTAGAGACTTACATGATTGTTAACAAACATTCAGGGCCACTAGAGACTTACATGATTGTTAATTTCAGGATCTGTGGGATTAATCGAGGTACGCGCAAACTCACCCGGACACCCACGTTGATCGAAAAAAAAAGAAAAAAAAAAGACATGTTTATGACCATGAGGTTACTGGCGATGGGGCATACAGCAAGGAGAAATAGGCAAGAGGTCATCGCACAAAGATTCAATCTACAACATAAGCTCGCAGTTCATCAAAACACATTGATAACTTTGGAGAGTTGGTGTGCAGAATTTATTGCTAAGCATGTTCTCACAACAAACTTCTTAGTCTTGACACATTCGGAGTACATAAGTTGGCACGGGAACAATCAGAGAATACTAATGGTAAAGTAGACAAGTCCATGGCCAACTAATTTTCAAGAATATCACAAATTACAGATTAATCTTACCTGCCAAGTACCATGAGTGCATGGCAAGACTGCCAAATGACATGATATTAGCAAGGGATGATAACCCATGAATCATTCCGAATTTCTTGTTCATGGCAGCAAGCTTTGGATTGGCCTTCGCCACTTCCTTGTTCTTTGACCATCCAACTTCAGTCCCAATGTTCTCTTCACGCTCCACCTTGTGCCTTTGCTTCATCATCTAAACCACCAAACAAAGAAAAGAATTCACAAATCAATCCTGAACGCATCGATAAACTCAGACATAAAAGTCAATGGCAGCCTCGGAGTTCAAACAGTATTTTTCAGGGGATTGAATATTATTAACTCCAGTTTTTGTGTCTGGTAGTTTGGTCATGTTTCTCGAGGGAAAAAAAGAACAAAAAAGAGGTAGTTGAGAATCAAGGGAAGAATAAAAAAGATTAAACAATTAAATCATGATGGGAAAAAAAGAGGTAGTTGAGAATCAAGGGAAGAATAAACAATATTGAACAATTAAATCATGATGGATTTTCGTGACCTTACCAACGAAAATCTCCGGTCAATCAAAACAAATCCAAGCATTTGACCAAGTTGATTTTACCAATTCAACCATTTGAACAATGAACAAGAGGCAGCAAACCTTTTCTATTTCTATGTTTTTTTTATAAAAAAAAGTGCAAAACAACAATGAAAATTGAAAATGAAAACAATCATCAAGTTTCGTAAGACAACGAAATAAAGATATAGGGCATGTTTAGTGTTGTTTTTTAACCATTGTTTCATCATTTTTTTTTTTTTTTGTATTTTTAGATCGTCTTAATATAATGATGTTTTTTAATTTTAATTTTAATTTGATATGAAAGTGAACACAAGCTCTACCTCACTTTGAATTCCACGTAGTCACATGGCAGGAAAATTCTACTTCCAATAATTAACGAGGAAAGGGGTAATTTTAATACACTTCGAGAGTTGAAGTGCACATAAATAATATGAACAAAATGTAATTTATACCTCAATTGTCATTGGAGTAAAGACAAACAGATTGGTGAGATTGAAAGCAAAAGATGAAAGCAAGAACCCAAGCTGGTACTTCTCTGCAGTGGATGCTGATTTCCATGGATGCAGATAACCAAACGCTGCCACAGAGATTGCACAGCAAACGCCCACCAACAAAAAATACGCAGGAAACATCTTGCTTTGCAAATTACCAAACTGATGCCTCGGCAAGTTCCTAGATAATTTCCACACGATTTAGTCATCGCTAAGCAATCATTCCCAGTGAATTGTTTTCATTATCATTATGAATTTCCGTAAAAAAATCATTATATATTAGGCATAATTAAAGTAAAAAAAAAAGAAGGGAAGATGAAATAATTAGCAAGGGTTAAAACTGATACTTGAACATGATGATGCCGCCAATGAAAGTGACCCAGAGAGCGGAGCCAAAAGCGGTGGAGAAGCAGAGGAGGTGAGCCAACTTCAAGTAAGCGGAGAGATGAGTGACCGATTTTGATCCGAACGTTTCTGGAGAAAAGAGCACGCCTATAGCAAAGAATGCTATCGCTGCTAGGAATCGACTTAGCCAACCCATCTTTCTCTCTCTCAGAAGAATACTTTGCCGCAGGAGATTGAAGAAAGGGAGGAACGAAGGATTTTTTATTTTAATTTCTGAGCTGCGGGTACAAATACAAGAAACTGGTGGTTGTTTGAGACTTTAATGGTGGCCGGATTTAGTTGGGTTGACTAAAATGCCACTTGTAATTCTTGACAAAGAGTAATTTCGATTTACTCCTCTTTTCCTAAAAAA
>Ga0325404_1009160_pt1 | contig 10101 bp, 10 predicted proteins | sample PopdelMetagenome_18_FD_205664 | JGI IMG/M metagenome (GOLD analysis project Ga0325404, IMG submission 205664) | Populus deltoides microbial communities from Bellville, Georgia, United States - Xylem-Control-R1 | ecosystem: Host-associated > Plants > Phyllosphere > Stem > Wood/Secondary xylem...
TAGAAGATATATATGATGAAAACAAATAAAAAACTTACTTCTAAATTGACTAAAATCAAATACAATAATGATAGGGAGAATGTAGTTCAACATTGTTATAAAATCGCCATGGTACATATTAGTATGTTTATGTCCACAAGTTCTTCGATACAAAAGACAATAACTCAACATATTGACATATATTTTGATATAGTAGTTTGAAAATTTAATTTCTTTTAAAATTGATGATACGATAACAGAAATAGATAATCGTAAAATTAAATACAAAATAAATATCAAAATATTTATTTGAAATTACGATAACCTCATAGAAAGTAAATCGGAATAAATTATAAAGACCAATTCAAAACTAATAAAATATTAAAATATAAAACAAAAAAAAAAACCCAAAAAAAATCCATTTGAAAGGGAAAAAAAAAACAAAAGATGGATTTTACCAGTCATATGAGTTTCTTTTAGATTATTGAGTTGATTGAGTTACATCTGGTCAATTTTTACATGGAATAAAAAAAATTTTCTATAAAAATACATTAATAAGGTTTATTTTATTTTTTTTATTTTTAAAATTTGATTCAACCCGTAGTTAACGCGGAGCAATATTTTAGTTTTTGAGCAAAAATAAATGAATCGGACCATGTTAAGAGAGGAAAACAAAAAAAACAAGGTTTGGAAGAATGAATTAAGAGAACAAAAAAAAGAATAAGAAACTTTCAATTAAATATATTTCTAAAAGATGCCATGCCTATAATATAAATGCAAGAGTACAAATCTACCGGCCCGGCTTGTCGCTTGCCTTCCTTGTCTTCCTCAGATTGTTGCTTGCTCTCTCCTTGTCTCTACCCGGAGAACTAAAAAGAAGATCCAAGAGAAAAACCAAAAGCGCCCCATGTGAACATGAAAGACGCCAGGGGATCATCATGATGTCCTTCCTTCGTTCTTAATCTAATAAATTCAAATAAATAATATCTGATATCTCTCTAGGAATTAATATCAAACCTGTGTTCAAGAGTAAAAAAAAAACAAAACAAAAAAACAAGTTTTTTAAAAACATATAAGTATTTCTGGTTGAAATACTCATAATGAATTATAAAATCTATCATGATTTTAGCCTCAAATTAACATGAGTGGATCTCAGGTATAATTTGGTCCCACTACCTTTTATTTTATAAGCCAATTCCAATTATTTGAAATTTAAAACCTAGACACTGGTAAAAGTAAATTTTTTCTGGCATGACAGAGATATTCATTGAAGGCAACCTGCATATTTGTTTCATGAATGATGAGTGTTCATGAATTATGGGCAGTGGCGTGGCCTCCTGACAATTTAGCAAAGAGGGTCGATACAAAAAAAAGTTACAGTTGATCCTTGCAGTCAATTCAATTGCTACTGTACAACATCACCTGCCTCAACACCACACTAACAGTACTGTTCTATGTCTATATGTAAAAGTTTCTGTTTATTTTTTTAAAAATTTCTCTATGCAATCTTTGTGAACTTCTCTAGTTTGATGCATTAAATTCTAGTTTGGATACTTTTTTGCTGTTAATTTCTTTAAATTTCTTCTTTGCTATATATAGATAGATACATTACAACCTTACAGATATTTTTTATTGTTTCTCTAGAAAAAGCTCTCAAGGCTTGTATATTTTTTTAGCTATTGACAGAGGAGCGAAAAAGAAGCTCCTTCCTTCAAACCCAAGCAAACATAGTATCATGATTTTCCTCTTCATTTCTTTTCCTTTCTTGAATAATTTCCTTTATGTAATGGAAAAAAACATATAACAATTTTGTTTGAGGGCTTTTTTCTCTTTCTATATTCTATATATGTTGTTTGTTGACATGCTAGTAATTTTGGATGCAAGAGGGAGGAGAATAAGGAAGTAATTTTGGATGACAAAGAATATCATGATCTGGGTGGTTGCTATAAGGAAATAATGAGTCTTGATGATAAAAGATGCAAATTTTGATCTGGGTTTTTGCTGAAAAGAAGAAAAAAAGACAAGAATTGAAGTTGAAATTAGAAGGGATTTTTTTCTTTTTGATTAGTGGATCCAATGGAGTCACCAAATGGGCAACCCAGTCCAATGCCCAGGAAAAAGATGACCAAACAGTTAACAGGAAAAAAAGAGGACACGCCATTACATTCTGCAGCTAGAGCAGGAAATTTAGGTGCTGTAATGGAGATCCTAACTGGTACCGGAGAAGAAGAATTGAAGGAATTGTTAGAGAAGCAAAACCAATCAGGAGAAACTGCCCTTTATGTTGCTGCAGAATATGGTTATGTTGATGTGGTCAGAGAGATGATAAAGTACTATGATCTTGCTGATGCTGGTATCAAAGCAAGAAATGGATTTGATGCATTCCACGTTGCTGCCAAGCAAGGGGATATGGGTATGGCTTAAATCTTAGAATTTTCCATCTGCTCGTTTTCTTCAGGAAAAGATGTTTGAGTTTGAGTTTGTATTTTCACAGAGATATTGAGACTCCTAATGGAGGCCCATCCGGAATTGTCTATGACCGTTGATTTATCAAACACCACAGCTCTGCACACGGCTGCCACAAAAGGGCATATAGAGATTGTGAATCTCTTATTAGACGCGGGGAGTAGCCTAGCAACCATTGCTTAAAGCAATGGAAAAACTGCCTTGCATTCTGCAGCTAGAAATGGACATGTAGAGGTTGTGAGAGCACTCCTAACAATGGAGCCTGGGATGGCAACAAGGACAGATAAAAAGGGGCAGACGGCATTTCACATGGCAGCGAAGGGACAAAATATTGAGATAGTGGAGGAGCTGATTGTTGCACAACCTTCATCTATAAACATGGTTGATACTAAGGGCAACACGGCCTTACATATAGCAACCAGGAAAGGCAGAATTCAGGTAAATTTCTCCTTCTTTCCTACATTTCTAAAGTATCATCTGAGATATGGCATAGCACTTAAGTTTTTCCTTTTCCATTAGCAGCTCATTTGCCTAATTAATATTTGATCAAATCCTCTCAATATTTTGTAGTGAATTGCCTTGTTAATCGAGGAGAAAGTTACTTGATGATACATCTTATTCGAGTTACTACTTCTTACATTGGTTTTCAAGTAACACTACAGGTGATCCTTACATAAAATCCTGAAATGTCTAACAACTCGGTTGTATTTGACTCAACTTATGGGAAATACAATGCTTGTAAAGGTGATTTAGTTGAATTTTGGACTTTTAATAACATCAATTGGCATACCCTATTGGATACATTACAAGACATACATGAGACTTTGCTTTTGCTACAAAATGCTTCAGGACTTGAAACTGTAATCGTCCCACTGACGACGAGAGGGGAAATTTGACATAATTAATAATAATGCTGTATTTCTTGTGCAGATTGTTAGGTTGCTACTTGGACATAGTGGAACCGACTTGAAGGCTGTGAATAGGACAAATGAAACAGCACTTGACACTGCTGAGAAAACAGGGCATTCAGAAATTGCAGCCATCTTGCATGAACATGGGGTTCAAAGTGCCAAAACAATGCAGCCGCAGGAAAAAAATCCAGCACGAGAGCTGAAACAGACAGTAAGCGACATAAAACACGAAGTCTCCTACCAACTAGAACACACACGTCAAACTAGAAAGCGTGTGCAAGGCATCGCTAAACGTCTTAACAAAATGCATGCTGAAGGTCTCAACAATGCCATCAACTCCACAACTGTTGTTGCCGTTCTCATTGCCACAGTTGCCTTTGCAGCCATATTCACCGTTCCCGGCGAATACGTGGATGACCCTGAAGAAATTCCCCCTGGACAGTCTCTAGGGGAAGCCAATATCGCACCGCAAGCTCCCTTTATCATCTTCTTTATCTTTGATTCCATCGCCCTCTTCATTTCCCTAGCTGTTGTGGTGGTGCAAACATCAGTTGTAGTCATTGAGAGCAAGGCAAAGAAGCAAATGATGGCGATCATAAACAAATTGATGTGGATAGCCTGTGCACTTATATCAGTTGCGTTCTTAGCACTATCTTTTATTGTTGTTGGCGAGCGAGAGAAATGGCTGGCAATTGGCGTGACAATCATAGGAGCAACTATAATGGTGACAACGCTGGGAACAATGTGTTACTGGGTTGTAAAACATCGGATTGAGGCCTCAAACATGAGGAGTATACGAAGATCATCACTTGGGAGCAGGTCACGCTCGTTTTCAGTTTCTGTGGTGTCCGACGCTGAGATCCTCAACAATGACTATAAGAAAATGTATGCTATTTAAATTTCTCAAGACATTTTATCAATCTTTTCAATGTTTACGTCTCTCTCATTAACATATTACTTACTACAGATTCTTCTTCTTCTTCCAAGTAGAATTTTCGAAATCCAAATTCTTTCATCAAGATTTTATTTCTTTCAAAACATTAGATTTTGAGTACCTTGACCATATGAAATATAATAACGAGCTTCCACCATCATCAAGGATATACACATATATAAAACTCATCTGATTCAATAAATTACTTTGATTATTTTTCAATTTGGATCGAGTTTTATTAATTTTAAATTAATTTTTTTTAATAAAATCATGTTATACCATTTTAGGAGATTAATCAAGCTAATCCACAATCCAAATCTTGGATTAGACATCTTGGATTAGATCGGACAATGGCTTCAACCGGACACTTGAATAATTTCAGACACATTGATCAGTAAAGGGAAATAATAATAAAAGGAGAGATAGATAGCTTTTTCTGGATTCTTTAATTATTGAAGTATTTAGCAGTTGAGATTTGCTCTCTAATGTCATGTTCAATGTATCAGGTTCAAAATCAAAAACCTTAACTTTATGTCAAATAACATGCCTAAACAATCATTTCAATCTGATTAGATGCCACAAATTTCTTTCTATTTACAACAATCGGTCCCAACTGAACTAATCATTATATTGAATTTTTGAGCATGTAATTTGACATCACAAATGTGATTTGACATAAAATCAATAACTCAATGTGTTGACCAAGAGCCCGAGGCAATGGATAATTTCCTTTGCTCTTAAGGATCCAGAGCTCATGCACCCCACTCCCTTTTTCTTTCAAGGCAAAGGCAATGCCTAAGGGTAAAAAAAAAAAGGAAGAAAAAAGGAGCATCTTCATAGGAGTTGGAGTCCACCAACTATTAAAGTAGTAATGACTGTTCGTTTTCTTGTCCTTTTTCCTGTTCTTTATGGAAAAGCCACTGCCATTTGCACACACCCAGGTATTCGGACAGCATGTGCAGCAACTAACGTGGCCATGTTCTCCAGCGGATCTGCAGAATCATTCCATGGATGTCAAACAATTCCTCTGCAACTTTAAGGTCATTTTTATTTCCAGCTGCCCACTTTCTACATTACATTTCCCTCAAAAGAAACTATATTTGGTCGTGTTTTCTCACATGATGGATTGATTGGCAATGATCAATGGATGAGGCGATTTATTAACATCTTTTGAACTGATCTTGTCCTTGATTACAACTCCAATGCAGCTCCAAACATTCTTCTCTTGGGGTGTGAGTTGCTGTATTTCTTAACATGTGTGCATCTATCCTGCTCTCGTAATTAGAAGGTAATGTGGAGAGAAGGAATTGGGAAAGAATCTCCCACCATCAGAAAAGAAGATAGTTGACATGTATTCTGTTGTTCATGCTGTTGAGTCTTTGGTTCCACATTTCTTATGGGAATTAAGTTCAATGTGTGTTATTGCAGAAGCAGATGAATTTTCAAGCTGGATTTAATAACAGAGCATTTATGTGTCAAAGAGCCAGGGATAATGACATAGGTATGCTATAAGAACCCCATTTCTGGTTCCAATTATGGGCAGGGGCTAAGGTTTTGTTTGATTTTGTATCAGGTGTAGGGACTGGACAACATATCAGTAAATCTGTTAGGTCAATCACCGTGGCCAATCCAGGAGAGTGTAAAGTGGTTAAAGAAATGCTACTGGAGAATCAAAGTCAAGTAGAAAGACAAGAGTGCTATCTGTGGAGAGAACATCGTTGTCACTGAGTTAGTAATAATTTTCCAAGAGGTATGTCCGTTGCAACGGAGAATATCATAGCATGGGAAGCTTTAAATAAATAGTTAGTCTTGATAATAACAGATGCAAAATTTGATCAGGATTTTTGCTGGAAAGAAGAAGAAAGACCTCAGTTATTGAATAGAGTTAGAAGAGATTTTTCCTTTTTGATAAGTGAATCCAATGGAGTCATCTGGTGGCCTGCCCAGCTCAATGTCCCAGAAAAAGATGACCAGACAGTTGATAAGAAAAAAAGATGATACACCATTGCTTTTTGCAGCTAGAGCAGGAAATTTAGGTGCTGTAATGGAGATCCTAACTGGTACCGGAGAAGAAGAATTGAAGGAATTGTTAGAGAAGCAAAACCAATCAGGAGAAACTGCCCTTTATGTTGCCGTGGAATATGGTAATGTTGATGTTGTTAGAGAGATGATAAAGTATTATGATCTTGCTGGTGCTGGTATCAAAGCAAGAAATGGATTTGATGCATTTCACGTCGCTGCAAAACGAGGGGATTTAGGTAAGATATAATCTTAGAGTTTTCCGTTTGCTAATTACCTTTTAGGAACAATGCTTGAGTTTTGTTTTGTATTGCTGCAGAGATATTGAGATTCCTAATGGAGGTCCATCCAGAATTGTCTATGACAGTTGATTTAACAAACACTACAGCTTTGCACACGGCTGCAACACAAGGGCATATAGAGATTGTGAATTTTTTGTTGGATTCAGGCAGCAGCCTAGCAACCATTGCTAAAATCAACGGAAAAACTGCCTTGCATTCTGCAGCTAGAAATGGACACTTGGAGGTTGTGAGAGCACTTTTGACAATAGAGCGTGGGATAGCGACAAGGAAAGATAAGAAGGGGCAGACGGCACTTCACATGGCAGTGAAGGGGCAGAACGTTGTAGTGGTGGAGGAGCTCATTCATGCAGAGCCTTCATCCATAAACATAGTTGATACTAAGGGCAACTCAGCCTTACATATAGCAACCAGGAAAGGAAGATCTCAGGTAAATTTCCTAACCTCTTAATACATGAACAAGGAATAAAATTTTGTGATTATTTTGTGGATGCTTCAAAATTTTTTCAAGATTGGGTCTTTTTCCTGTTAAGCTCAGGAATTGGAGTGTCACAGTTTTCAGTTTAGTCGAATCATCTTTTGGTTTTACTTTCAGTTCTATAGCAAAGCATATTTGTTGACACCACATGATTACTGAGTGAAAAGTCTGAATTCAAGGCAACCTTCGTTGTTTCAAAATCTATCTGTGGTATTCAAAAGATGGGGCATGCAACTTAAGTTTCTCCATAAGCAGCTCGCATGCCTAATTTATTTTGTCGAATTTTCCTAACTGTTTTGTTAAGATTTTCATTACAAAGGAAAAACAAATCCCGCAATGTTGCACCTTATTTGAGTTTCTGCTTCCTTTATTGGTTTGAAATCACACTGCTATTTGACTTCTACACAAAATTCTGAAATATCTGTCAGTTTTGCTTTATTTGACTGAACTTGTCGGAACTATGATTGTTCAAGGTGATCTAGTTGAATTTTAGACCCTCGGTCGAATAACATCAGATTGGGCATATAATATAAGTAAATTAGATATATTCCAGTCCAAGACTCTTACTGAAACCAAAAGCTTTGGGGCTTGAAAATTGTAATCTTCATGTGAAATTTTGGATCAATAGTACAACCAATTTTCTAGGTTGTACTTCTACATGATAATGAATTTAGAATGTGCAATCATTCCGTTGATGATGATAGGAGTGAGCTGACATAATATTGTTCTGTTTGTGCAGATTGTTACGCTGCTACTTCAGCATAGTGAAACTGACATGATGGCTGTTAATAGGACTGGTGAAACTGCTCTTGACACTGCAGAGAAAACTGGCCATCCCGAAATTCGAGTCATTTTGCGGGAGCATGGCTGCCAGAGTGCCAAAATTATTAAGCCACAAGAAAAAAACCCAGCGCGAGAGTTGAAACAAACAGTAAGTGACATAAAACATGAAGTCCACTACCAGCTAGAACACGCACGTCAAACTACAAAGCATGTGCAAGGTATCGCTAAATATGTCAACAAAATGCACGCAGAAGGGCTTAACAATGCCATCAACTCGACAACTGTAGTTGGTGTTCTCATTGCGACAGTTACCTTTGCAGCCATCTTCACTGTCCCTGGCCAATACGTGGACGACCCTTCAGAAATTCCACCTGGACAGTCTCTTGGAGAAGCAAACATCGCCACAAGAGCTCCATTCATCATATTCTTTATCTTTGATTCTATTGCGCTCTTCATTTCTTTGGCAGTTGTGGTGGTGCAGACATCAGTTGTAGTCATAGAGAACAAGGCAAAGAAGCAATTGATGGCAATTATAAACAAATTGATGTGGATAGCTTGTGCGCTTGTTTCGGTTGCATTTTTGGCACTGTCATATATTGTCGTGGGCGAGCATGAGAAATGGCTGGCTATCGGGGTGACAATTATAGGAGCAACTATAATGGTTACAACTTTGGGGACAATGTGTTACTGGGTTGTAAAACATCGGATTGAGTCCTCAAATATGAGAAGTATACGAAGATCATCTCTGGGTAGCGGGTCACGCTCGTTTTCAGTTTCTGTGATGTCAGACTCTGAGATTTTTAACAACGAACGTAATAAAATGTATGCTATTTAAATGTCCTACAATGGGATCACTTTTTTCTTTTATAAGTCGAGTTTTGAATGTAAATCTCTCACCAATGGATCGTAGTTTATTCTTCTTCTATAAATTCTTGTAATTACTACTGTAAGACCATATCACAGACGTTCCTAAAAGAGAACTGAATACAAGAACATTGCAGCGTACTGTCCCAAGGGTAATTTCTTAACCCTATCTCATGAACAAGGATAAGATGGATTCAGGAAAGAAATGCGTACGCAAGGGTTATTATTTGGCCCTCAATTGTTGCATGAGCAGATAGTTTGGCGTTTTACGAATGACAATTCAAGGTGTTATTCAAGTTATGTTGGCATTTGTAAACTTCAAATCAGGAGCTTGTCAGCATGGATTCTTTACATTAGGGGGCCATGCCACAGCAGGAAACAAGATGATCGATCATTGATTAAGGATCGACAGGCCTGGATAGCTTTTTTGCATTGAAGAATTTGGACAGCTATACCTTTTGCATGTGGCAGAAAAGGGTTTGGACATGGGGACATCATCACCAGATCCGAAATGCCATTACCTCATTAAGTGAACAAGGCATGAAATTCAAAATCTAGAAAAGAAAGAATTGAGGGGTAGGAGGTGAAAGCACTCAAGAGGAATGAAGCAATTGTAACTTCATCAGGTTTTTGCAAGGAAGGAGTGTTAGGAGTCTTTCCTTGACTGTGTCGTTACCTTGCTATTAGTTGTGCTGTATAAGCTTTAATGGTTAAACGGTGTGTACTGAATGTTAAAGAAGTTCTCTCCTCTGTCTATTCCTATCTGTTTCTTCTCTGCTTCTCTCTTATAATATTCTAGTTCTTGAATAATTCTTCTTTCTTCCTTAATTCCCAAACTGTATTGTAACAAAGTGGTTGGAGCCTAATTTGATTAAGAGGGCATACAGATTTGGGAGGCAAATCTCAAAAAAATAAACAAGCGATTAGAACAGACTCCAGGAGTAGTGTGTGTGTGTGTGTGTATTGGCAGATTCCATCCATGAAGTCGCACGCCAAGTTTTTAGGAGCCACACTACTTGTTGAACAACACAGCAAACTTGTGGATGGCTAAAAATGGTAATGTTGCGTCTTAAATTAACAGTGAAAAAAGAAAAGAGCGTGTTTTCTTGTTCTTGCTTTTGATCTAGAGTATTGAACGAAATGTTTTGGATATTTTTGCTGAGTTTCAGTTGATTTTGTTAGGGAAGGTGTTCCTGTCTTTGAAATGTTGATAACTGGGAACATGCTCTTGTAATCATGTCCTTGAAATGGTGTCCATTGAAATACGGAAAGGATCTCCACCTGATTCCTCGAGGATAACTAGGAGGTTTCCTGAGGGTTCAAGGAACGCTCGAGCAACATGGTGCCTAACAGAGAAAGTAAAGGAAA
>Ga0325404_1009163_pt1 | contig 10098 bp, 5 predicted proteins | sample PopdelMetagenome_18_FD_205664 | JGI IMG/M metagenome (GOLD analysis project Ga0325404, IMG submission 205664) | Populus deltoides microbial communities from Bellville, Georgia, United States - Xylem-Control-R1 | ecosystem: Host-associated > Plants > Phyllosphere > Stem > Wood/Secondary xylem...
AGAAAGGTAAGGAAATGAAAAGGAAGGCAATGGAATGGAAGTCAAAGGCTGAAGCGACAACTGGTGTTAATGGTTCATCATCCATGAATTTTGACAAACTTGTCAACGACGTGCTCCGCTTCCAAAAACCTTGAATTAGCTTCTTTGATGAAATTGTTGTTACATCTGGTTGTCTACCTTTAGCTATTTTTTTGATCATCATGCTGTTACATAATCCACTTTTCCATTCAGCCAATTGAATAGTTTGCTAATCTCCACGACAAGGAGCCATTAACGCGCATGCCCATGCTCCTCATCCATTCGCATTAGCATGGTGGTTCAATAATGTGAGAACAAAAATACAAAACTTATCCGTATGCATGGAAAAAATTAACACTTTCAGAATTCATTGTTCACGAGGTTTAAGGAAAACTTCTAACCTTCCTGGTAACGGTATGAAATGTTGAAATAGACTTGTTGGGCTTAGTAATCATCAGAAATCACGAAAACCTGTAAACTAGAAGATTCTCTGATGCTAAAGTTAGTGAGGTTGTAAGAATAATAACACTTTAAGGGTTATGTTTACAAGAAAAGTGACTTTGAAGATGATAAAAGAATGCTTAAAAATATGACGTTAAAACCTACCTTACCTCGTGATTTATGAATATTTAAAAAGTGATGAATCACTCTACCTTACCTCGTGATTTATGAATATTTAAAAAGTGATGAATCACTCTACCTTACCTCGTGATTTATGAATATTTAAAAGGTGATGAATCACTCTAACCTGCATATAGATAAGGGTAAAGTGTGAAAAATACTTTAATACTTGGTTTGAAGTCAATCATTTAAGATAATAGCCCATAATAGTTGGTAGTGTATTGTTGAATCGAAAGGACATTGACATACGAATCCTTCATTAGACAATGTATATGCTAAATACCCAATTATAACATGAGGATATGATAGCATTTAATGCTAAATACTAACAACACAAAAGTTGAGTGCAAATGTTGTTGGTCGGACTTTGCTTACCAAGCCTTGCCTAGTGCCTTCGGGTCGGACTTTACTTACCAAGCCTTGCCTAGTGCCTTCGGGTTTCTGTTTGGGTTTGTTCTCCAGGGTGCATTTCATTGTTAGACTTGGTGAAGAAACCGAACCCATCTTGGAGAATAAGTGATTGTAGGCCAGTTGGATCAATTAGGATCATCGGAAATTAAGCAGCCTATCCCATGTTTAGGAGAGCATTGGGTCATATGGTCTATCTAGGCTTAAAAAATGTAAAATGTGCACTCGGGCTCTAGACCTCCTAGTGCAATCCATGATCATTTAGGCTTTGGGTTTAGGCCTTACCTCATACACTATGACTTGGCCCTGGTGTTCAAGTGTGAATTCTAGACTTAGTAATTACCCCTTAAGTCTTTGTGATGGAACAACATAAAGAATTTATTAAACTTTTCAAGGTTTGTAATGGGGCTTAGGATCATGGTGGAAAACATTTGAAAATGTACCTCAAAAGCCATATAAATTAGTGGAACAAAAATACATCAACTAAAGCTCGAAAATATAAGATCGACATGTAAAATCAATCACTCCATTTAGTAGATTCTTCAATTTGACTTTAAAGCATTTAAACCATGTAAAACTCATATATTGAAAGCATGTAATAGATTTAATAGTTTTACCGACGAAAGTTTTTATCGGTATTTACACTAACATTCTGTCGGCAACATTTTTACTGACAGATTTACGAACAACAATTGTTCATCGGTAATGTCATTTCAATTGGTAAAAAAAAAACTCGATGTTTTTACAGACGGAATATGCGAGCCAAAAAGAATTATGCACTTTAATACACGAATAGAATTATGTCGTCGGTGATTGGCGGTGGCATTTATTGTAATTTTATTCCAACCTTCTGTAAAATACTGACAAAATAATTTCATCGATGATGTAACAGTGTTGTAGTGGCATATGAAGTAAATTGTTCCCCTTGCCTCTAGAATATACCGATGGATTATGTCCGACGATATATCCGTTTGTAATAATTAAAAAATAATTTTTAAAAAAAATCTTTTGAACAAAAAAAATAATTAAAAACAATTGTATTTTGTTCATATAAAAATTAAATCCAAATATTCGTTACAAATTTATATGTTCAAATAAGAATTAAACTAAAACAATGGCAGTGTTGGAGGAGGAAGAGGAGAAGGCTGGTCGTTCCCGGGACTATACCGCAAAAAATAGGGTACACATATAGCACTCATCTGTGATCTCATGTCTATGATCATTTGGCACAGTTGTTCATAATCCGCCGAGAGCTGCTCATATTTTTTGGTGAGATGAGTCGTATGTTGTTGCAAGGCCATGAACTCCTGAGACTTGGTAATCAATACCGATTACAAGCTCCCAATGGTTGAGACACTACGACTCATCCACTAGTTCTCGATCGTAGTGTTGGAGAGTCTATACACCTGATTTCTATCGGGTCCACCAGACGATCCTGTCTCCATCCACAAATCTGAATCAAAATCTGGGTGGGTCGAAGGATCGTCCCCATATATCTCTCTAAACCGGCTATTTTATGTCTCCTGGAAATAAAAACTAAAAGCATCAAATTGAATTCAAGAAAATAATAACTTACGAAAGAAAATGGTTGAACGAACATACAACAAAATGTTGAGTGCGGTTATCGATGAATTGTTGCATCCCCTTTTGGTGATTTTCACTCCGCACGTGGGTCTCCACAAAAAGCTCTATTGGGCTTGGCTCACATCCAAGAGTCGTATGTAAACACCATTGAGAACGAAGAAGAAGATCCTAAGAAAACTAACCTAAGACCTAAGCTAGTTGTGAAGGAAACTAAAATTAACTAAGAGGATAAGAAAACAGAAACAAAATGAGGCCAATTTCCTGAACATCTAATAAAGAAAAATGAATAGAATGGAAAGAACAATTCATGGGAGAGGTCCGGCCTTAGCTATGGGGTTGGACACCATGCATATGTGTGTTCTGGTGGAATTTGATTAAAGATTTTATGGTGGAATTGATTATTGCAGGTGTGTATTCTGCTGGAATTTGATGAATGATTTGTGCTTGAATTGATTATTGCAAGTGTGTATTCTGCTGGAATTTAGTGACAGTTTATGTGCTGGGATTGATTATTGTATGCGTATGTGTGTGTTCATGCTGAAATCATGTGAGCTTGTTGGAACCTAATAACAAATTGTGTGTTCTGTAGTGAATTTGTGATTCGTTGCTGAATTGTGTGTTCTGTAGCGAATTTATGATTCGCTCCTGAAATTGTATTGCCGGTAGCGAAATTGTGATTTGTTGCCGAAACTGAGTTGTCTGCAACAAATTAGCATTCACTGCCAAATTGTGTGTTCTGGAGTGAATTTGTGATCCGGTGTTGAAATTGTATTGTCGGCAGTGAAATTGTGATTCGCTGTTGAAACTAAGTTGTTTGTAGCGAATTTGTGGTTCGCTCCCGAAGTTGAGTTGTCTGCAATGAATTTTTGATTTGTTACCGAAGTTGAGTTGTCTACAGCGAATTTATGATTCGCTGCCAAAACTGAGTTCTTTCAGCAAATTAGTATTCACTGCCGAATTGTGTGTTCTACGAAGATGTTGTGATTCACTGTTAAAGTTGTGTTGCTGCACTGAATTAGCTTTCGCTGTCGAATTGTGTGTTATGCAGCGAATTTGTGATTCCCTGCCTACAATTCGCTACCGAAGTTGTGTTGTTGGCAACAAATTTATGATCCGCTGTCGAAGCTGGCAACAAATTTGTGATTTGCTGCAGAAACTGAGTTCTCTGCAGCGAATTAATATTCGCTACTGAATTGTGTGTTCTACGGTGAATTTGTGATTCGCTGCCGAAGTTGAGTTGTCTGCAGTGAATTTGTGATTTGCTGTCGAAAGTGAGTTCTCTAAAGCGAATTAGTATTCAGTACTGAATTGTGTGTTCTACGATGAATTTGCAATTCACTACTGAAGTCTGCACTGAAATTGTGATTCGTTGCCGAAACTGAGTTGTTTGCACCAAATTTATGATTCGCTGCCGAAGGTGAGTTGTCTGCAGTGAATTTGTGATTTGCTACCGAAAATGAGTTCTCTACAAAGAAATAGCATTCACTGCCGAATTGTGTGTTCTGTAGTGAATTTGCGATTCACTAACGAAGTTGTATTGTCTGCAGGAAAATTTTGATTCACTGTCGAAACTGAGTTGTCTGCAGTGAATTAGCATTCGTTGCCGAATTGTGTGTACTGCAACAAGTTTTGATTTCCCTGTCGAAGTTGTATGGTTTGCAACAAATTTGTAATTTGCTGCTAAAATTGAGTTGTCTGCCAAATTGTGTGTTTCAAAATTGTATTGTCTGTAGTGAATTTGTAATTCGCTGTCGAAATTGAGTTGTTTGCAGAGAATTAACATTTGTTGTCGAATTGTGTGTTCTATAATGACTTTGAGATTTGTTGCTGAAGTAGAATTGTCTGCAACGACTTGGTAATTCGCTGCTAAAATTAAGTTGTTTGCAGTGAATTAACATTCGCTGTCGAATGGTGTGTTCTACAATGAAATTGTGATTCGCTGCTGAAGTTGTGTGAATTTATGACTCGCTGCCAGAATTGAGTTTTCTGCACCGAATTAGTATTCGCTACCAAAAACGTGTTGGCTGCAGCAAATTAGTAGTCGATGCCAAATTGTGTATTCTGCAATGAATTTTTGATTCGCTCCCAAAGTTGTATTGTCGGCAGTGAAATTGTGATTCGCTGTTGAAACTAAGTTGTCTGGAGCGAATTTGTGATTCGCTCTCGAAGTTGAGTTGTCTGCAACGAATTTCTGATTCATTACTGAAGTTGAGTTGTCTGTAGGGAATTTATGATTAGCTGCTGAAACTGAGTTCTCTTCAGCAAATTAGTATTCGCTACCGAATTGTGTGTTCTATGGTGATGTTGTGATTCACTGTTGAAGTTGTGTTGCTGCTGCAGTGAATTAGCATTCACAATTGAATTGTGTGTTCTGCAGCGAATTTGTGATTCGCTACCGAAGTTGTGCAGGCAACAAATTTATGATCCGCTGTCGAAGCTGGCAACGAATTTGTGATTTGCTGCAGAAACTGAGTTCTCTGCAGTGAATTAGTATTCGCTGTCGAATTGTGTGTTCTATGGTGAATTTGTGATTCGCTGCCAAAGTTGAGTTGTCTGCAGCGAATTTCTGATTTGCTGTCGAAACTGAGTTCTCTGAAGTGAATTAGTATTCACTACCGAATTGTGTGTTCTACGGAGAATTTCCAATTCGTTACTAAAGGTCTGTTATCTAAACCAAATTTGTGATTTGCTGTCGAAGGTGAGTTGTCTGCAGCAAATTTGTGATTTGCTATCGAAACTGAGTTCTCTACAGCGAATTAGAATTCGCTGCCAAATTGTGTGTTCTGTAGTGAATTTGCGATTCACTAACGAAGTTGTATTGTCTGCAGCAAAATTTTGATTCCCTGTCGAAACTGAGTTGTCTGCAGTGACTTAGCATTCGCTGCCGAATTGTGTGTACTGCAACAAGTTTTAATTCCCTGCCGAAGTTGTATGGTCTAGAACGAATTTGTAATTTGCTGTTGAAATTGAGTTGTCTGCCGAATTGTATGTTTCAAAATTGTATTGTTTGCAGCGAATTCGTAATTCAGTGCCGAAATTAAGTTGTTTGCAGAGAATTAACATTCGTTGCCGAATTGTGTGTTCTGCAGCGACTTTATGATTTGTAGCCGAAGTTGAATTTTCTGCAATGATTTGGTAATTCCCTGCTGAAATTAAGTTGTTTGTAGTGAATTAACATTCGTTGTCAAATAGTGTGTTCAACAACGAAATTGTAATTTGCTTAAGAAGTTGTGTTGTTGGCAGCGAATTTATGACTCGCTGCTGAAAACGTGTTGGCTGCAGCAAAGTAGCATTCACTGTTGAAATTGTGGCGCCGGCAACGAAACAATTTTCGCTGCCGAATTGTGCAGGTGGCAACGAACCAATTTTCACTGCTGAATTGTGTAGCCCGCAGCGAACCAGTTTTCACTGCTGAATTGTCTGGCCTGCAGCGAGTCAGTCTTCACTGCCGATTTCTACAATAGGCCTCCTGAGCAGAAATGACTCAAATGCTTGTAACAATTTCATTGTATGATGGTGTAAAATTTAGAGCACTTGAATGTGAACATATGAACTCTTGAAATAAGTATGGTGATGAATGTGATTCAAAGATATAAATGTACTAATTTGCGACCATTTATGTCTTAAGTGGTGTGGTCGGGATAGGACCATCATCAGGACAAGGACAACCCGTAGGTGGAGCAGGTAGGTGACTTTCACCTTTCTTTTTCATAACGTTGAATTATGAAATATTTTATCATGAATATTATTGTATTGTGTTAATATAGATATGAAATTGCCAAATGCTTAAATGTTGACAAAAGTCGACTTGGGCTTATCTTTTAGATCTATGAACTCATCAAAGGTAAACCCAAAATACAAAGAAGACAGGTTCTTAACCAAACAAACATCGAGGCATGAAATTGAGAAAAAAATCAATAAAAAACAACGATGCAAAAAAATAACAATTAAAATAATTAGGACTAAATTCAACATAAAAATCAAATGAAATTAAATATTCATGGATGGAATTCTAAAAAACCAGCCCAATAAGAAAATAATTAGAAAACAACATGACCAAATTTGACGCAAAAAGTCAATGAAAATAAATGTCTAGGGGTAGAATTTTAAAAAAAAATCAATCAAGAAAATAATTCAAAACAAAACAAATACCAATTCAAAGAATGGGTACCAAATTTGAAAAACAAAATTCAAAAATCAAATGAGCAGTGATGAAATCAAATATAAATTCCAATTAGAAATAATCAATGTAAATACAAAAAATTACAAATAAAAGAAGAAGGACTAAATCCAAAGAAAAAAAATAAATTGATAAGCTGAAATGACTTTTCGCATGGGCAACACGTGATTTTAGGAAGAAAAAGAAGGAAAAGAAAGAAAGAAAGAAAAAAGCCAATTCTGGCCAAACCTTGCTGAACCACCAAATATGTGCAATCCAGGGAGGAAAAGGACGCTGAGACGAATCAAATGACGTGGCGGAAGCGTCATTACAACCACCAGAGTCAGTCGTACGTGCCACCCAAAGTGAACGGAGCGTTGACACGCTAATTTTTTTGTTTTTTTTTGTACAAAACCAAAAATGCCCCTAAGACCAATCAACAATAACAAATAAACCATGAGGAAATTACAATCAAGCCCCTAAATTCATAGCTAAAAAATTGGAATGGCATGGGTAATGTTGTAATTTCATTGTTCTATCAAACATGAAAATACAAAAACTTCATTGTATAGAAAACATTAAATTATTTTATTCTAAGATTACATTTTAAAACGCAATTACTAAAATAATCCTATTTAATTTTAAAAGATATTTATTTCATGGAAAAAATTCACCCTATCCGGAAACAAAACCAAAGATAAATTAACTAAAAAACAATATAGGATCAATCATAATGAATAATAAACTGTTTCTTAAAGCCCAACAACACCAGCGTGAGTTTTAGATTTGTTAATGGAATCCAAAAATACAAAACTTATTCTTGACATCCTTACCCGAGCTGGTATAACTTCCTGCAAACCAGTTGATACTCTAGTCTCCCCTTCGAAATTCATTTTATTACCGGATCATTCATTCTCTGATCCTACACGATTTTGTCAAATCATGGGTGCTCTTCAATATCTTACCTTCACCCGTCCAGATATATGCTTTGTTGTTAACGGAGTTTGTCAGTTTATGCATGCTTCTACAGATTTTCATTGGGCCGCTGTCAAACATATTTTACGTTATCTTAAAGGTACGACATCTTATGGTTTCCATATGACTCGAGGCTCCTCTTTTGCTCTACATGGCTTTACAAATGCAGATTGGGCTGGTATCTTGTCTTTTTTGGTTAGACGCTGATTTCTTGGAAATCCGGCAAGCAACGCACTGTTGCTCGCTCCTCTACGGAGGCTAAGTATAAAGCCCTTGCTGATGGTACAAGTCATTTGGCTTCAATACTTGTTAACAGATTTGCAGGTTCCCTCAGTCTCTGCTCCTACCATTTGGTGTGATAATCTTGGTGCTACCTATCTCTCAGCAAATCCTATCTTCCATGCTCGTACTAAGCATGTTGAAGTGGATTATCACTTTGTCCGTGACCGTGTTGCCAAGAAAGAAATTCAGATTTGTTTTGTTCCCTCTCGGGATCAACTTGCCGATGTCTTCACTAAACCGCTTCCTGTTGCATCCTTTACTGCTTTTCGGTTCAAGCTTCGGGTTGATCCCCCACCCTCAGCTTGAGGGGGCATATTATAGAATGTATATCATGTATCTATCAGAATAGGAAATTAATATAGGATGTTGTAATCATTACAGTTACTCATGTATCTATCAGAATAGGAAATTAATATAGGATGTTGTAATCATTACAGTTACTGCAGTATCCTGCTGCCTCTATATAAATAGGAAGGTTGGCTAAGACACAACCTAACACATTCAATTACTCTCAACTAAGACCAATTTGTTCTCCATGTAATTTATTTCATTTTTTTATGTAAATAAAATAAAATAAAAATAAAACATGGCAAATTTTGATTGGTTACAATATATATATATATTGCTTCTACGAGCTTCTTTCTCTATTAGCAATTAGTGGGGTTCAAGATTGATGGTGATCCAAGTGATACATTGAGTTTGGCAAATAATATGGTTCGCTGTGAAACTTTGTCATTATTGGATGTTTCCAGAGTAGTGATGGTTACGTGTTTGATAAGTTTCACAATGGTCTGGCAAGATTGTTATGCGAATGCTGCACTTGCATGAACCTCGAGGTAAAGGTGCCAAGGATTTCAAGGTTTGTATACAAGGGAAAATAAAATTGAGTTGGTCTAACATGTTTCTCAAGTCGTAGGATAATCATAATAACAGCAATAGTCAAATGTTATAGTCAACACAGTCCGAAACAACATTGAGTCGTAGGATATCATTTTGACTTATTGAAAATGATTTTATTCATTTAATTCTTGAATATATATATTATCAAGAACTTCTTGAAATTTTGCTTCTAGTCTGAACATGCAATCCATGTCGACTGGGTCCATAAGACTATAATTTTATTGCGGATTCTTTTGAAATTAAAGTGTATTGAAAAAAAAATAAAAAAATAAAAACTCATGCGTCTTGATTTTGGACCATATAAGAAGTAATCACAATTCCTTATATAACTGGTGACCAATAAATTCAGTCTTCTAACTCATAGAAGGTGTGAAATACAAAAACTCAGAGAGTGAGAAACATGGGATCTCTTCCAAAGAGCACCAAGGCTCATGCCGTGTGCGTCCCATATCCAGCTCAAGGTCACATAACTCCTATGCTCAAAGTAGCAAAACTACTCCATCACAAAGGCTTTCACATCACCTTTGTCAACTCTGAATACAATCACAGACGTTTGCTCAGGTCCAGAGGCCGTAACTCCCTTGATGTCTTGCCTGATATCCAGTTTGAAACCATTCCAGATGGTCTAGGTGATCAGCTTGATGCTGATGTTACCCAAGACACTTCATTTCTCTGTGACTCTACCTCAAAGGCTTGCTTAGACCCAATTCGCCTACTTCTTGCCAAACTCAATTCATCAAATGTTGTCCCGCCTGTAACTTGCATAGTAGCAGACAGTGGCATGTCCTTCGCTCTCGATGTTAAGGAGGAACTTCAAATCCCTGTCGTCACTTTCTGGACTTCAAGTGCATGTGGCACATTGGCCTATGCGCATTACAAACATCTTGTTGAAAGAGGTTACACACCATTCAAAGGTACGTACTTGATACATTTATTACTAATTTCATACTATCATAAATCTTTTCGAAGTAAATTGTTCATGTAACGTGTTATTATCTTTGATATCAATGATGCAGAAGAAAGCGATTTGACAAATGGATATTTGGAGACAAAAATAGACTGGATTCCTGGAATGAAAGATATTCGTCTGAAGGACCTTCCGACCTTCATTCGCACAACAGATCGAAACGACGTTATGCTAAACTTTGTGA
>Ga0325404_1009164_pt1 | contig 10096 bp, 5 predicted proteins | sample PopdelMetagenome_18_FD_205664 | JGI IMG/M metagenome (GOLD analysis project Ga0325404, IMG submission 205664) | Populus deltoides microbial communities from Bellville, Georgia, United States - Xylem-Control-R1 | ecosystem: Host-associated > Plants > Phyllosphere > Stem > Wood/Secondary xylem...
GACCTTAAAGGTTTAGAAGGATAATTGATATTATTTTATGTGAAGATTGAACAAGAAAATTTGGATCGTTGACAAAAAGTCATGAACTGACCAATTTTATATTAGAAAGCAGAGCTCTCAATCCAATCGTCGGATCGAGATGAAATTTTGGATGAAGTCTATTAATATGTTTTCCCACCTTTTTGAAAGATCTCATCCCAATAGCAGGTTGGTAAAGACTAGCAATTTAAGCAGAAACAAACCGGATAGTTTACATAAAAAATAAAATAAATATATAAATACATAAATGAGGGACATAATTGTAATTAGGGGAAAATATACCTTTAAAACAGCAAAAGGCCACCAGTTCAAAAAAAAGAGAGGAAAAGAAAAGAAAAAGGGTGAGAGTAGAGAATTCAGCCAGAGAGAGGTGCAGAATTTGGGGGAATCAATAATGCTCCGATAGGCATATCGCTAGAAGCCACCGTTGGATCATATTGGTTTTTGGATATATTGTTTTTATCACTCTCCTATACAACCTGACCAGAGGGATTTGAAGGCACATTATCTTTTTGACAGAAATTGTCATCGGAAGTTTCCTGGAAAACAAAAAGAAATACACCTGCAGGGCAGTTTTGGTCGCCGGCCGAATTCTCTCTCTTCCACCATTGGATTATGCCTATTTTTTTATATGTGGTGTACCTAGATGTGTCCCTCATTATGGACGGTGAAGATCGAAAACGCACTCTCCGTCCGGGTGTCATTTATGTTGAACAGTAGCTCATCCATTTTCAGTTTAGTTCAGTTTTATTTAGATCTATGGCGATCCAACCGTTGGATCATTATGATTTTGAAATATATTATACACAACGCAATGATCTATATTCTGACCGTTGGGTTCAAGCAAATAATCAGATGTGGATGACCTATTGCTTTTTTAATCTATTGCCAGTCTTAGTAAAAATTTAGAAAGCTTGATTTAATTACATGTTTTGATGAAATTAGAATTTTTGTGGGTGTAGGGTTATGTAAGATGTAATGGTAAAATATGTTCTTGTTATTAATGATGTTATAGATTAAAATATTTGTCTTAGGAAAGTTTTGAAATTTGGATGAAGGGACATTGAGTTTGTTGATTTAATGGATATATGTTTTTAGGCATTAAAAAGGATTGGGTCTAGTGGTAATTGAAAGAAAAATTGAAGAAAATTGTATCCTCCATTTAATGCAAAGATTCGGCCTAGACATATAAATGAGAGGATGAGCTTAATTGTTTTAATTGCTATGGAATTTGAGTTGAATGAGGTTATAATAGATATGAAATGAATGGGTAAAGGTTTATCTGGAATAATTAAAAAGGGAGTCATCCCTCACCATGAATGAAGGCATTTGGCTAAATGAAGAAGAAATAAGGAGATAAGACTTTGATTCATTTTTTTATGGAAATTAGGTATGTATGCATTTATGTGTATAAAGAAAATTAGGTAGAGTGTCAATTGGAAGAATTTTAAAAGGGTCCAAATTCTCATCATAATATAGAATTCAACCAAAAATGAAAATCTTGAACTTGAGTTTAATTTGACCTAATGTTATAGGGATTTTTATGGGATTGTGGTATGTTGAATGCCAAATGAATTGTGTTATGTTTGAAATAATATATTAATGTGAGGAAAATTTTATTTTTTATGGAATTTTAAGGTTGTTCAAATGGATAATAAAAGGGAAGAAAAAGGTTAAATTAAGACATATGGAATTATGATGAAAAAAATATGTTGTTAAATTTACTTAAGGTGAAGTAAAGTGGACTTATGAAAAAGAATTGAAAAACTCATCATGAAAATAAAAAAATAAAAAAAATAAGGTCATTCAGCCAAGAATTGGTTTGATAAGGGAAATGAATTAGTTTCAATGATATGAATAAATGTAAGGATGTGAAGTTACTAAGTCTGCACATGATGGGTTGAGTAGACAAAATAAAATAAAATTGCTAGGCCATGTTTAAAGATATTCAACCTCGAAAGATAAGTCATGAAATGAAAGGAAATAAATGAATAAATATACGAATGCATGTGTCATGCATTTTTAAATTTAAAGGAATTTTACTATGGAATTTCCAATTATGGTGGAGCCACATTTGATATGTATCTTTAATGATACATGAGAGATTGCAGGATATGTTCAATAGCATGAGAATTTTGCATGAGTGCAAGCAATAGGTAGGTGTCTTACACCTCAAACTTTTGTTTGTTTTTTTTTTGTACTTGTTAGAGTTAAATAAATGGTATTTTCTATAAATGTACTTGTACTTGTGAAATTGTAAATGTTTATGTCGAGGAAAATATAGTGGACTAGCTAGCTTGAATATAGTTAGTGACGCTACTATACTGACTGTCGAGTTAGATGCGTAATAACAAAAATAAAATGTACTGATTTTAGGGTGATAAATTTATGATATATTATGATTAAATTATTGATGCTCGATTTATATATGTATACTGATGATGTGTACGTGTTTAAATAATTTATATGAAGGAAGTAGATGTTCGACACCTTGGAGTAATTAATTAGTTTATATTTTTTATTGTAGAAGGAATTTTATAGATTGTAAATTCTAGTGCTGGTTACTGGAAATAATGCTCTGTTGAAAAAATTATTTCCTGGTTACTGGAAATAATGCCCTGGTAAATGGGCAAGCCTTGAAAAATTATTTCCTAGTTACTAGAAATAATGTTATGTTGAATGGGCAAGCCTTGAAGATTATTTCATGATTACTGGAATTTATGTCTGGTTGAATGGTCATGTTAAGAAAATAAATTTACGAATTAATGGGATAATCACTTGATGTAAAATAGATTAATTGTAAAACTTTAAAGTAAAATATGTTGGTTTGTGGGAGACACTCTTGATATTTTTATTTTATTAGATTTATCTCTACGTCTAGAAGAGAATTTATGAAAATTAAAAATTTCAAAAAGAAAATAAGACAATTTATTCGATGATATGAAAGTCACTTTTAATGTATATGAATAGTTAGTCATTAATCAATTACTTATTGAAATGTGTAATTTTTTTTTAATCATGTTTAATGTGATTATGTTTTTATGTACATTGTACCCTCCGTCTGGAAAGTAGAACTATTGATGTAATTGGAAGAACTAATATTTTGTTATAATATACTTCCATATCTAAAAATTATTATGATTAACTTATTATCATGTGTATGATGTAATTTATAATGTTATTATTATTAAGTTGAATTATGGTTGGTTATATATATGTTTTGAGCACAAATACTTAAAAAAGAGAAGAAAAGAAAAGAAAAAGACGATGCATATTATGAATTTTTTTGCTTTTATCATAGTGTTCTATAGAAAATACAATTGAGATATTAAAATATGCTTGAGTTTTGGAAGTCCAAATGATTAGACGAATATTGTGATTGATGTAACAAGTTGAGAAATGATTGAGTCGATAACTTGGTATCTAAAGAATACAAAGGAAACTTTGCCGAAATTTCAGGAAAATAATATATATATTTTGAGTTTACAAGTTGAGGTTGTTACACGGCCGAAATTTTGGTAGAAATTTTATGGAATCAGTATATTAAAAAAAATTACCTGAAAATTTTCAATGTATCGCAGATGTTGGAAATCGGGGTTGTTACAATGGTGAAGGAAAACGAGGTATCGTTGTTTTGATCTAATAACTTAGAAACTTTATGTATCTTGTCATGTTGTCTTTTTCGAGATATACCTTTCTTTTCTATTCCATCAATTACTCATAGCTTGATTAGATCTAATTTTATTCATATAGATCCTTTTTCTGATAATTCTGATAGTTTATCATCTTAGGTTCCTAGTACCTCAAATACCCCTCTTTATGTTTAACCAATTCGTACTAATCATTCTGTAGGTACTGATATTTTATTCTCCGTCACACTTGAAGCTTCATTCTCCTTTACGGTCTCTTCAGCTCTGTCTGAGATTATGGATCTGTCTCTATGTCAATCCATAAGCATTTGTAAATCCACAAAGTTACCAGATTTTGTTTGTTCTTGTTATTCTTCATCATTTACTTTATTTTTAACTTCTATTCATTGTCTCTCTGAGTCCTCTTCCTATAAAGAGACAATTATTGATCATCTTTGGCATCAAGCTATGAATGAGGAATTATATGCTTTGCATAAGACAAATACTTGGGATTTGGTTCCTCTACCTCCTAGTAAGAGTGTCGTTGGTTGTCGTTAGATGTATAAGATCAAGACCAATTCTGATGGGTCTATTGAGCAATACAAAACTAGGTTGGTTACAAAAGAATACTCTTAAAAGTATGGTATGGATTATGAGGAGATACTTTCCCTGTTGCAAAAATGACTACTATTTGTTCTCTTATTATAATAGTTTCAGTTTGTTAGTGACATATCTCTTAACATAATGTTAAAAATGCCTTCTTGAATGGAGATCTTCAAGAAAAAGTTTATATGGTGCCTCCTTCTTGTGTTTTACATAACTCTAGATATATTTATAAGCTCAAGAAAACATTATAAGGTCTTAAACAAGCACCTCGTGTTTGGTTCGAGAAATTTTCTATTGTGATTTCTTCTCTTAAATTTGTTTCTAGTAGTCATGATTCTACTCTTTTTGTTAAGTGCACTAATGCAAGTCATATCATTATGTCTTTATATGTTGATGACAAGATTATTATTGGTGATAACATTGGTGGTATTTCAGTTTTTAAGACAAATTTAGCCAAACAGTTTGAAATGAAGGATTTAGGTTATCAACGATAATTCCTGGGTATTGAGGTAGCTTACTCACCTATAGGTTACCTTCTTTCTCAATTGAAATATGTTGTGGATATTCTTGAGCCAGCTGGACTTCTTAATAATAAAACTAAATACTCTCATTAAGGTTAACGCAAGGTCAGATTATACTTTATACTGTACTATTATTGAGAGCTTTGTATATTATTACTTGTCCATATATTGCATATGTTGTTAGTCAGTTTGTTACTTCTTCTACTACCATTCATTAGGTAGTTGTTCTTCGTATTTTGCGATATCTTTGGGGTATAGTCTTTCAGAGTCTTTTACTTTCATCCACTTCTTCCTTAAAGCTGCGTGCATGCTCTGATGTTGATTATAGCAGTGATCTTGCAGATCGCAAGTCTGTTACTGATTTCTACATCCTTTTAAGTGATTCTTTTATTTCTTGGAAGAGCAAGAAACAATCTATTGTTTCTCAATCTTCAACAGAAATAGAATACCGTGCTATGACATCCAGTACCAAAGAGATTGTTTGGTTACGTTGGTTACTTGCAGATATGAGAGTCTCTCTTTCTCATTCTACTCTCATGTATTGTAGCAACTAGAGTTCTATTCAAATTGCTTACCACTTGGTTTTTCATGAATGAACTAGGCACATTGAATGTCATTTTAGTGGTCGTTTGGTATTGTGGCTGCAAGTGAACATTTTAGTAGCCTTTGGTATTGTGGTTGCGGGTGAGGTTCACCCGCAGCCACAAATATTGATGTTTGGTTAAGTTAAAAACAAACTTTTATATTGGTGGGACCCATCAAAAATTACGGTCGTGCCTCAGGTTTAGCAAAAGCACAATTTATGTGCTTTGCAAACAACATACCCTCCATTGTTCACGTGAACAATAAAGATGTAGAGAGTGAATTAATTCACTCTGCACTCTGCATGACATTGTTTGGATCATTCAGATTGCTCCCCACGCTATGCAAAGCATCACCTGTTTTCAAGCAAGTAAACCAGTTAAGTTAAGGGTTGACAACTGATAACAATACACTAGTTAAGGCATATTGAGTCCGTTTGTCTAAGCGGCAACGTTTGCGTTTCTTAAAAACGCACTGATATATGTGTTTGGTTACCACATGCTAAAAAATTCTAAAATGTGGGTCCCACCATTTTGTTGAGGCAAGACCGTGATTTTAAAAAAGCAGTAAAATACTGCTTCTTGCAAGTTCAATTACAGGTTGACCTTTCTAGAGATAACAAAGATGGGAAATTTACTAGCTTATCCTTTTCTTTTTTGTTGCTCTTCTCGTCCATTCTTCGCATTCATTTCTCTTCACTGCGCACAGCAACCCTATAGGAAACCATTACTGCTAACAACAATTAAAGTGATGGTTGCGTCTCTTTCTATAGTAAACCATTGAATTATGGGGAAAAAACGAGGGGGCAAGGGAAGGGGGCATGAAAGAGTTAGAAATGTAGGGCATTGCTATTGTAAAGCCATTAATTGTCTATATAGAGACTCAAGTTTGGTCAATATTTGTAGTGGAACTTTTTTAAAATGGGTTTGAACATGTATCCCATGGCATTTTATTGGTTGTAAGATTATTTTTTATGTAATTATTTATTAATATTAATATTAATGAAGTCCTTATAGGTAATTATACCATAATATCAAATTGAACCACAATATTTAACCAAACACATTAAACTATTTTTTGTTCAACCTCAATTTTAACCACAGTTTTAACCAAATATATATTTTTCCAAACAAACCACAACTAAAAACACATTTTATAAAACTATTTTTTCAAACCATAACCACAACATCCACCACAATACCAAACACACTACAAAGATACGTCAATGAGGTATAGGAACAATGTGTCTTCCTCTTCCCCTTCTCCTTCTCCTTCTCCTTCTTCTTCTCCTTCTCCTTCTCCTTCATCTTCTCTTTCTCATTCGTCTTCTATATTTATCCACTGTTCGAAGAAGAAGAACAGAAACAGAGCACAGTGAAGAGCATCTCTCTCAGCTCACCACTAGCCTTCATCGTTCCCACCGCTAGCCACTGCTCATCCTCTTCCCCTTCTCATTCTCCTTCTCCTTCTCCTTCTGCATTAGCCATTGTCCGAATAAGAAGAATAGAAATAGAGCACAGTGGAGCGCAGCTCCCTCAGCTCACCATCGGCCTTTGTCGTTTCCACCGCCAGCCACTGCTCTTCCTCTTCTCCTTCTCCTTTTCATTCGTTTAGGCTGCTCTCCACTGTTCTACAACGTGAACAGTAGAGAATGACCGACCTCCGGCTTTCCACCGTCCCTCAGTCCATCATCGTCGCACTGCTTTTGGGCCACTCTCTAATGTTCTGCATAGTGAACAGTAGAGAGAATCTTCACTGTTCATGGCCAGACCGTGTCTAGCCCAAACCTAAATGCCTGGTGTTTGGATCCGACCCAGCAAAATAAAAAAAATCCAAAATAATTTCTCAGATATTGTGTTTTATTTGAAAAACTAGTGTTTAATATTATTCAATGACACTACATAATTATATTATAAGGAGATCGCATGATGACGTGGCATTTACAAAATTTGATCGCAATTCCAATTTTGTTCCTAATGATATTTTACCTGATGTTATTTCACGCTCAAGAAGCCATGGAAACTGTAGTACTTGTCGGATAGATTTCGTATGTGATGAAATTACAAATAGTTTAATGGAATAATAAAAAATAATTTATATAAAATATTGTTTATTTCACAATGTAATAGCAGTAGTTAAATGTACAATATTTCAATTAAAAACTATCAATATTAATATATATATTTTTTAGTTATTTTATAACCTCAATTTGAAAAGTATTCTTAACCAAACACATTAAATTACTTTTTATTCAGCCTCAATTTCAACCACAGTTTTAACCAAATATATATTTTTTCAAACCAACCTCAACTAAAAGTACTTTTTATAAAACAACTTTTTTCAAACCACAACCACAACAACTACCACAATACCAAACACATATACTTATAATCATCTTAAGCATGACACCATTACTTTGCTTTTTGTTTTTTCTTTTCTTTTTGTAGATTTCTTTACTAAGTCACATTCCATTTTTCTTTTTTTATTTTCTAGTCGGTGTTAGAGAATTATATAAATCATACCCTGAGACCTCACTTAATAACTTAAGCTATTGGGTTGAGATAATTATTTGATGTGATATCATAGCCTTAATGGTCAAGAGATCACGAGTACAAATCTCACTATTTCAAGCTCAAAAGGCTTTCACTTGAGGTGCTGTGCTAGAGAATTATATAAATCAGATACTAGACCTCACCTAACAGCTTAAATCATTTGGTTGAGATAGTTCTTTAACAGATATTAAACTCTCAATACTTGTAGCTGTCCATCATAATTTGAAAAAAAAATATTTTATTTTATATTTTAAAGATATAATAATATTTTTATTTTAATCTATTTTTAATCTCTTCTCTTCAATTTAAATTAATACAATTTTCTTGAATATAAAATAAAAATAATAAGCAATATAAACCCTAACCTTTTCCTTGTTTATATTTTTATTTGTTTAATTTGAATTGCCTGCCATATAAAATATAAAAAAACAAAGAAGATGGAGATCTGAAACGAATGATATTTTGTGCACACCAGATATCAAAATTTTCCACTAATACCGAGAAAAAGTCAATTAACGAAAAGAAAATAATAATAATAATAATAATAATAATAATAAAACAAACGGAAATACACGGCAAGGGGTCCATACTCGATTCCTGTCCACAAAAGACTCGCGCTTTCTGATTTCTGAAGCATCTAACCATCAGTTCACCAAACTTGTCCAACTTCAATGCTTTATGGAGCGGAGACATGTGCTTTCTTGGACACGAAGTTTAATTTATCATTTATATTATGATCAAACCCCTTCAACAAGTTTTCGCCATGGAAATTCGCAAACATGCTGTCATTTAATGTTTTAATGTCATATTATACATCGATTCTCAAAGCTAATGGAGGGGAATCATACCCCCTTTCAATCCATGATACAATTCTAAAACCAAAAATCCAGAAGAAAACAAAGTAAGAACTAGATGATACATGAACAGAAGAATAAAAAGACAACGTTAGAAACCATGCATTGATTAACTGATTTAATTGAACAACGACGTACGTACAACATTATAGAGTGAGTCTGAGATCTAAACCATCTTCTTCTTTAGGTTTCTTGTCATCTAAGATCTTCTTGTCATTACAAGGACTAGGGAAGATGAGAGGAGGCCTTCTAAACTCAATATCCTCTGTGAAATCTTCCCATTCAAAAGATGGCACCCAACTTGACTGCGGTTCTTTATCATTTAACCTTCTTACCTTCTTCTTTTGCTTCTTCTCCAACTCATCCTTCCTTCTATTACGTGCTTCCTGAAAACTTCTAATCAACGCGAAAAACTGCTCCATCTTCTGGTCTTCTTGCTCAATATCTAGTTCGCCCGTGTTGGAAGCACTCACCTCGCCTTTCTCATTTTCCATGTTAGATTACACAGTGTACCAGCGGTTGAAAAACAAAGCTAGGAAGAAAACGGGCTCCAAAAGAATTAACCTTTTCAATGGAGATACTGAAAACAAAGAAATATGCAAATTTTCTTGGTGGTGGTGGTGGTGGTGGTGTTAAAATTTCTTATCTTGAAAATTCTTCGAAGTTAGGCAATTTATAGCGGGTGTTTTTTTGTCATCGTCAAGGACGAAAGGATGAAAATGCCCCCACCCTCGGTAGGTGGGCATCTAGTATATGAAGACTCTTGTGAACATAAGAGTAAAGGTGACGCAATCGGGGGTGCGTCAGCAAAGAAACGTCGGCGTTAAATGATTTTAGTCCTAGAGGCCAACAAAAGGCACCCATTTTCCCAGCTGATGGGTTAGCTGAGGTGATATGCATGACATCATTCATTATGGTGTGGCTTGCGTTTCTTGCTGGCTTGCCCACTGAGTACTATCATTGATTTTGACCACTCAAAACGCGTCCCCTTTCAGACAGTTTCCACGGAATGATGATACCGCGTAAGAGAAAGAAAGTTCTCCATTTGATGTGATTTGATTTTTTCTTTTTGAACATTTAATTTGAATTGATATATTGATCTCACATTTTGAATTGATATTTTGAAGTGTTATTAAAAAAAAAGAAGTTTAAAATAGATTTTTTTTTCAGTGCAAAATCCTTATATTTTTTTTAATTATTTCAATTTTGATTTAGAAGTATATTTTTCTAAAAAAAAATTTGAGCTAAAAAGAAAAAAGAAAAAATCTCATGAAAATAATAATAAAAAATCATCTATTCAAAAACTTTTGAGC
>Ga0325404_1009177_pt1 | contig 10090 bp, 5 predicted proteins | sample PopdelMetagenome_18_FD_205664 | JGI IMG/M metagenome (GOLD analysis project Ga0325404, IMG submission 205664) | Populus deltoides microbial communities from Bellville, Georgia, United States - Xylem-Control-R1 | ecosystem: Host-associated > Plants > Phyllosphere > Stem > Wood/Secondary xylem...
AAAATTCATCTCAGACACACACAAACCTTGCATAAAGGACATTTAACAGAAGAAGGCCGGCGAGATTTCTGGCTAGAAACTACTTTAGTCCATTGTAAAATGCATTTGTAACAAAATTTATCTGCAAAACAAGAATTAATAGCAACAAATGACCAAACATCATGGTCCACAACCTTTTAACCACCACCCACATACACACAAACAGAGATACATAACACACAACAGTATTATAGTCAAAATTATAGTCAAATTTCTCAAACAATCCTATAAACCCAGTTTCAGTATTATGCATAACACACAACACAATCTTAAAGTTTTCCACTTTAATTACTCAATCACTAACCAATTGAAGAAAACATTAGTATAAATTAAAGGGTAATCAAGAAAGTGGATACCCAACAAGAAAATTCTGACAAAAAGAGGAGATGGGTCATAACAGATAACATAAAAGTACAAAAAATGAGAGAAAAAACTGAGCTTGAGAGAGAAGAATGTACGGAAGCAAGTGTCAAGATAGGATTCTTGAAGGAAAGGAGCAAGGCATATGGGGCATGGATTTGAATCACTTGAAGAGCAAGATTGATTCTCTTTGTTGCTGTTAGAGTCTTGTTGGTCCATTTTTTCAATTCAACTTCATGGATTTGTTGGGTTTTTGTGTCCTAATTCATGCTTCAATGGCTGCCTTCAACTGAAGCAAATATGAATCTTATTTTTTTAGTTGGTTCCTGTAATCTTGAAAGTTTCCTGATGTGGTGCTTAGACTCTTTATTTAATTCAATTGTTCCCTTTCCTTTAGAAAATTTCTTAATGATGTCCCTGTGTTTAACTTTATTTCAGTTTACTGTTAATTCTTCACAACATATGAGAAAAAAGAGACAATTTCTATCAACTTCCAAGCCAAGTATCAATAAAAAATAAAGATAAATCCGATGGAAGTTGGATGAAGGGACCACATTAAGAACATTTTGAGTAGAAGGATCAAATGAAAAAAAGAGTGTAGAGTCCATATTACGAAACCCCCCTCCCCATTGTTTCTTTCCTTCTCTTTTTTTCTATCCCTCGTTGTCTCTTTCACTTTTTTGCAGATCAGATGAGACTATTTCCTTGGAGTAGCAGCTTACAGTACGCACTGTCAAATGTGGCCATTGAAGAGTCCATTGTAGCACCTGCATTTTTTAACCTTATTGTGTGCAAGATAGACACTCCTTACTCCTTAGACTGGTTCCGAAAAGTGGGTTCAATGTTGAATCCACGTCAAGAAAGGTACTGAAGTTGTGGATTCAGTTCTAGAATGATGAACAATGAGAGGATCCTTGTGGGAACAATGAGAGAATACACATACACACACACAGATATATATATATAATCGGATGCATGATTTTGTAATGGATCAATGTTTTCATGATGAGCCATTGAATATGTTACATGAAGGAGCTACTTAGATCTTTCAAAGAAAAACCTCTTTGGAAGAAGCTTCGCTGTAATTGGGAAATGTTAAAGGTGGGAGCTGGTCATTGCATGGTTTCACTGGCATTCAAAATTCTTCCATCTCTTTTTATTTTTTAATTAATATGAGTGATAGGCGCAGATACTTTAATTAATTTTATAAATTTTAAAATTAATAACTATATAAATTTTTAATAGTCTTAAAATTTATAAAATTTAAATTAATAATTTTTTAAAAACAAACATGACACGTAATCAAATATTGAACATCCTTTTTTTTTCCCCTTTTGTCACATCCCAAGTAGGACCTCCAGAAAAAGACATGCATATATAGTATAATATGCAAGCAGGTGGCATTGTATGAGATATCAATACTCTTTTAGAACAATTGCAACAACTTAGCTATAATTATCTAAGCAAGGTTGAAGATTATAAGTTAATAGACAATCTCAATATCAAAGCAGACATCATCATCATTGTTATTAAATTTTTATATTGTTGGTGGAACTAGTAATTATATAAAAAATTATTTAAAAACAAAATAATCAAGATTATAATTCAATTTATTTCTACATGTATTCTAAACAATATAATTAAATTTATTTATAGGCATTACTATTTTATTTCAAACACAAGAATCGTAATCAATTATCATCATTTGAATTCAACAATTAATTTGGTTCTACATAGACTATTAGAATAAATAACATACACAAGACCAATCCAAATATCAATATGTTGTTGATATTAGCTATAGTTTTGAGCAAAGTTTTATAAATAGACTATTGGAATAAAAAGTATTGATTATGGAGGTTATAAATAAAGTTCAGTTGTATTAATCAAATTATGGGTTAATTAACCATCTAGGTGGTGGCTAGTGGTAAGAGCTTTGGACCAAGAGGTTTGCTCCCTCTGTAGTCTCAGGTTCGAGCCCTATAGTTGCTCATATGATGGCCACTAGAGGCTTACATGATCGTTAACTTTAGGACCCGTGGGATTAGTCGAGGTACGCGCAAGCTGACCCGAACACCCACGTTAAACTAAAAAAAAATTATGGATTAATTTATCATTGAATTAAGTTAATTCTAATTAATAACTTTTCTAATTTAAATTAAAATTTAATTCAAATCAAACTCTAAATTTCAAATTCTCATATCAATATATTAAGCTTAATAACTATATTTTTTAGCTACTGGTCTAGAAAAATATAAAAAATAGTAATAAGTATAATTTTATGCTTCTCTCTTTATGGTCAGATTCCTTTGAACATTATTATTATTATCAGAACAATTAAAATATTTGAGGTGAAAAACATTGTTAATATAGACAGAAACACCTTAACTCTATTTTTTTTCATTCAAGTCTTTCTTTTTTTTTCTTTTTTTTTTCACTATTGTATCCTTTTATTTCCATTCAAGTCCTTTGTCTAATCGGGTCATTTTGATTTCCATTTAATAAATCTCAACCCTTTTTTTCATTCACATCCTTTTATTTTATTGAATCCTTTTATTTTCTAATTAATAATTGTAATATGGTTTTGTAGAATTAATACTCAGTTATAAATGATAGTTGAAATCATGAATGTACAAGACAGTACAAGCAGAAAAAAATAATAAAAAAAACTATGAAAATACAACATAGAAGAAAAATTCAATTTTATTTCTACATTTGAGGAACACGCAGGCATTAGATGTCTTTTACAAGGCCGTCGAAGCGGATCCTTTTCGAAGCAGAGTAAAGGTAAACGGATATCATAAGATCTACTCTTCCTAATTTTCCTTTCTCACCAAATCACTAAGCTCTCTTTTGACGAACACATGGTTTCTTCGAAAATGGTTCGCCGCTTTTTCTGAATCGACCTGTTCGGAGATTATGCAAAATACTGTCGAAGATTAGAATGTTAAACAAGGAATCTTTATAGAAGTATTTCATAAGAATCTGTTTGGCTTACTTCTCAGAGTCTTGTCTTAAGCTGTGCAATTGCAATCTTGGTGTTTATAAAAGTGAGAAGTCAATTCTGTCAACAGTTTCGTTACTAGAGCAGCACAAACCAATCTCCTTATCATATATGTGAGACTCCTCTTCTTGATGATGTGTCTGAGAGGCTGAAGAGAGCGAGAAAAATCTTTTCTCCTTTGTTCTGATTCGTGCATGTGGTGCCCCAACGTTCTATTAGAAGCAGCAGACTTCTTCACATTTCATCTTTAATGGAGACATATCGTGTATCACAGGGTAATTTTTCGCTCCATGAATAAATCTGTGTGGTAGCCTAGTATTTCACTAGACTCATTTTTTTCTCGCCAATGCCATTTATATTTGTCTAGCAACTATGCGATTCCCTCACCCGAGAGATTTTCCCACTTTTCCAAGTTAAAAGACAAGCGGAATACACAAGTGATGATGAACAACACAAAGCACACCGAGAATATAAGAAGAACTCTCAACCTTTAGTTATCTCGTCAACAAATTAAGGATTACACAATGTGTGCTACGCACTGAATTTACATGCTACACAACCAAGCTTACACACGTTATTTCCTCTCTATGCATCCTATCTACAACTAAGAGCTACAACAACTATTTATAGCCAAGTATGTGAGCTACAAAGCACACTTATGATCCTATTTTTCAGGACATGGTGGGACACTTTCTTTCTCATAATCTTTATGATCTTAATGGCCTATTTTCAGCAAGTAGTGGACAGTTACTGCCCATAATCCAGCAGCTTGTAGAGCAATCCTCTAATCAGCCCCCACGTTCTGCCCCATGATCCCATGATCTAGAAAGTCCATAACTGCCACTAATCCACGTTCTGCATACCCACTTGGCAGCCCCAACTACCAGTTCTTATTGCGTCAGCTGTTAAGGCATTCATATGCCTTGGATAGTCCTTTGTCCAAGTTTCAGATCATGTCAAGTCAAACCCATGACTTGCACAAGCCGTTACGCGCTGCCGAATTCGCATCTGCATGCAGGCTACTAATGTCTGCGCCACCGAATTCCGCGACAACCTCTATTCTCGTCAGCCTATCCCCTTGACGAGTTTTCCCGCCTGGTTTGGACATTCCATCATCCAACCCATGTTCGTCAACAATCTACGCTGCTGATTTTCCTTTAACGAACCACAGCTGCACAAATCTGCACTGCCGATTTATCTCACTGTTGGCAAGGCTACCAGCACCTTTAGGCACTGTTTTGGACAGTCTGTCGAAGTATACACCTCTTGCACATTTGACATAGTTACACCGTGGGTGAAATAAGAAATGGAGATTTGTTGAATAGCAAAAACTAAACTTTGCTTTATGTTGGACAAAGTGTCAAAGAATCGTGTCAAAGAATCATCTTGACCTAATAATTTAAGTTGTTAGGTGAGGTTCCAAGATATGATTTATATTATTCCCTAACACCCCCTTCAAGTGAAAGCTCTTTAGGTTTCAAACTTGCATAAGCTCACCCTATATTATGCTTAATTTTTATCAAATAAATAGAGATAGTGAGATTTGAACTCGTGATCGCATGGTTATTAAAGCTCTGATACCTTGTTAAGAATCATTTTGACATAATAGTTTAAACTATTAGGTGAGATTCTAAAATATAATTTATATTATTATCTAACATAAAGACCTTCCATTTATTCTATATTGAAATTCACACTCTCTTTCTTCCATGTGCAGTTACCGAGTATAATTTATTCATTTGAATTAATGCAGCTAGGATTGAGCATTTTCAATTAAAAAAATAATCAAACTAAATTTTTATTTTCTTCAATTTAAAATTGAAATGGTTTAAACCGACTTTTTTTGTTTAGTTTTATTTAGTTAATTGAAATAAAAAACTGGAAAATTCTATATAAATTTTTTTGGCTTTATTTTTAAAGTTTTTGTGATATTTAAGCTTTTTTTTTTTAGGTTTTTGTAGATTTTTAGCTATGAATTTCTAAATATAAGCTTTAGCTTATCATTTACTATTTCGTTATATTTTTTTTAATTAATATAGTTCTTTTTTTCTAATAAAAATAAAAGAGAAAAAGCCGACTCCATATCTTATTTCAGTGGAGTTTAATAACTATACTTATTTCTTGAGCTTACTCGTTGGAAGGTAGCACAAAATATTATACGCTAACTCATTTTACGCAGCAAATAGAACAAGTTCATTGGAGTTTGTGCTTAGTTTTATCTCATTGTAGTTCGTGTATTCGAGGAGACGTGTTTTTTTTTTGAAACATATACCAGTGGCGCAGAGGGAAAATCCAAAAGCAGCTCCAAGTTTCAGATTTACCATCCTAGCTTCCAAGTGTTTTCCTTATAGCGTCAATCACAAGCGAATTAAATCAAAAGTGACTCTGCCTCACCCACATGTTCCAGTCTATGTTCACAAATTAGTGCTTATAAATTACAAAAATACAGAACAACCCGTTACTGTGGCTGGAAGCTGACATGGGTAAGCTTTGTATTTTGATGGTTCAGCTGAATCATGTAAACAAGTTCAAATCCTCCGAACTGGCCCCTCTCGAATAGCTTGCCTTTATGAACCCGGAAGGCACTCAATGCAGGCGAAGCACAACTGGTTCCCGAGATACAGAACTCACTCCACCATTTACCGTCAAATCTACAAATTACAGCAACTAGATTGTTAAAAGAACAAAGATCATAGTCTCCTACTTAGAATAGAAGATACATTATATATTAGTTTTTCTACTGTAATTATGTTTCCTATTTAGAATAGAAGATCTGCAGAATTTTTCTTTTCTACTGTAAAGCAATAGCCTTGTATAAATATGTGATACAATATCAATAATAAATCGTTGCATTGAATTCAATTTATGGATTCCTAATTGTAAGCTTTAGCGTATCATTTACTATTTTGTTATGTTCTTTTATTTATTAATATAGTTTTTTTTTCCAAAAAAAATAAAGTCAACTCCATAGCAACGATCGGACAAAGAGCCTTTACACCGGACCGCTTCCAGTGAGGTTTAATAACTATACTTATTTTTAAACTATACTTATTTCTTGAGCTTACACGTGGGAAGGTAGCACATAATATTATTTTCTTCTCATTCGGTCTATTTTTATACAAGATACCAAGCACTACCAAACAGCAAATGGCATGATTAAGCTCTCTATAGCCTGAATATTTTCTGGCTTCACTACCAATCTGATGCATAAATTTTAATTTTTTTAAAAAATATTTTTTAAACATAAAAATAGTACTTTTTCCTTCTTTCTTGCCGCGATTTCAGCCGTTTACTGTTTGAAACGCGGCTGAAACTCTCAAACACTGCAGACGAGTACCCCTAGCCGCGTTAAACTTTCCTATTTAATAACTTCGTGTTTTCCTTCTCCTTCACCGAAAAACACCTTCCTTCTCTTTAACAAAGAATAAACCCCATATACACAAGCCATAAATCTCTCTCTATAGCCCTTTCCTTTCCTCTTTTTTTTTTTTAAAAAAAAGCTATGCAGCTCATTTGTGTACCACATTAGATTGAAGTTGAGAGCTTAAAGATTGTAGACAAATCAAAGTTTTCAGTGGTGCTTTATGTTGTGCAAAATATGTAGTTCAAACTAAATAGTTTAAGAAGACTAACTTCCGAATCCATGCATGGTCACGGTATGGAATCAGGGAAAGATGGAATGGCGAGGTGAGAAGACAGGGTAAAGAAAATGGCAGAGTCGGCGGTGAGCCTTGTTGTTGATAGATTGCTTTCATTGCTAACACAAGAAGTGAAACTACTGGAAGGGGTCCGTGATGAATTGGTAGATGTCAAAGATGAATTGGAAGTCATTCGTGCTTTCCTGAAAGATGCAGATTCAAAGGCTGAGAAAGAAGGCATCGGCGAGGGCGTGGACGCACTGGTGAACCAAATAAGAGAAGAAGCTCATCGCATTGAAGATGTCATTGATGATTACGTGTTGCATGTGGCAACACCTCCTGATTATCGACGTCTTGGTATAGCATCACAGATTGAAGATATCAAATCATCACTTCTGAAAATCAAGAACAGAAGTCAGACATTCAATTTCATTTCTTCAAATGAAGGGGCATCATGCAGTAGCAGCAGCAATGCAGGAAGAGGATTAATGCATCATCCTCGGTTGAGTTCTCTTTTCTGTGAAGAAGCTGAGCTTGTTGGGATTGAATCTCGGAGAGATGAATTAATAAGCTACTTGGTAAGCGGAGTTTCTCAAAGGAAAGTGATCGCAGTGGTTGGAGTGGGGGGTGTGGGAAAAACCACACTGGCCAAGAAAGTATACTACAACCACAGGGTGATAGAGCACTTCAGTTACCGTGCTTGGATCACCGTGTCTCAATCATATGATAAGACGGAGCTACTAAGGAGTATGCTGAAGGGATTCTATAAAGCGAAGAATATTGAGCCTTTTCCTGATAAAATTGTTAAAATGGAGAAGGATGAGGAGTTGATTGGGGAGATTAGAGAAAAGTTACGACAAGAACGATATTTTGTTGTATTTGATGATGTATGGGAAATTGGCTTTTGGGGAAACATGGAGCTCGCGTTGTTAGATCATGATAATGGCAGTAGAATATTGGCTACAACAAGAAATGAGGCGGCTGCTAGACTTTGTAGAGGATCTCCATCGGTTCATGTCCATCGTATAGATCCTTTACCTCAAAAAGAAGCCTGGGAACTCTTCTGTAAAAAGGCATTCAGGTTTCAATCTCAAGGGCAATGTCCAAAAGATCTGGAGGAATTGTCACACGACATTGTTAGAAGATGTGGAGGATTGCCTCTCGCAATTGTGGCTGTTAGTGGACTTCTAGCAGTCAAAGAGAAGAGCGCTCAAGAATGGAAAAAAGTTATCGGTGGCCTTGGTGGTTCTGCAATGACTAGTGATCCATACATTAATAATGTCACTAGCATTTTATCTCTCTGCTATGGTGATCTGCCGTACCACCTCAAATCTTGTTTCTTATATTTTGGCATGTTTCCTGAGGATTTTAGCATTAAACGTCGAAGAATAATTCAATTATGGGTGGCTAATGGCCTAGTAGAAGAACAACCGGGCATGACACTCGAGGAGGTTGGAGAAGAATACTTCATCGAACTCATTTGTCGAAGTTTGGTTCAAGTGGATGAAGTTGGTGTCAAAGGAGTTCCCAAAACATGTCGTGTTCATGATATGGTCCTTGAAGTCATTCTTTCCAAGTCAGAGGAAATGAGTCTCTGCCATGTTTCCAGCAGTTGCTTAACTTTTGAAGGCATAGCAACACATCTCTCCATAAGCAACAGAGGAAGTAACCCTCCAAAGAGTAGCACCAGGTCTCAAACTCGCTCTATTATGGTCTTTGACAAAGAAATGCTGCAGAAGGCCGGAGTTCGAGAAATGTTTGCAAAATTCAAGCTTTTGACTACATTAGATTTTGAAGACTGTCCTATAGATCACCTTCCCCAAGAGCTTGGAAATTTGCTACATCTAAGGTATTTGAACTTGAGAAATACCGATGTAAAAGAACTTCCAAGATCAATAGGAAAGCTCCATAACCTGGAGTCCTTGGATTTGAGATTCTCTTTGGTGAAAGAGCTGCCAGTTGAGATCAGCGATTTCCCTAAATTGAAACATCTTTTGGCTCATGGTGGATACGCTACTGGATTGAAGATAAAAGGCAGCTTTAAGCATTTGGAGTTCTTACAAACATTGTTTACAATTAAAGTGGAAGATGATGTAAGCTTTCTCAATGACGGCCTACAAGTGTTGACGAAAACGAGGAAATTTGGGATCTGTAATTTGAAAGAAGAACAAGGAGGGTATCTATGCACTGTATTAGAGAAGATGACTCGCCTGCGGTCGCTACTTGTTTATTCAGTCAATCACCGGGTTGAAATTCTTGATTTGAAATCAGATTTTTCCCCTCCAATTCAGCTGCAGAGTCTCTGGCTTGGGGGTCAATTAGATAGGTTGCCGAATTGGATTTCCAAACTGCACAATCTATCTAAACTGATATTGAGTTATTCAAACTTGATGGAAGATTCCGTTGAAGTCCTTCAAGCTCTGCCTAATCTAAAATCTCTTGTACTCTTCTGGGCATACAATGGAGAGAGGATGCATTTTGAAGGAGGAGGGTTCCAGAAACTCAAGTGTTTGTATCTTGCAGGTCTGCATTATTTGAATGAAATGTTAATAGACGAAGGAGCATTGCCACTTCTTGAAAGCCTAGAAATAGGACCTTGCCCAATGCTGGAGGAGGTGCCCTCTGGACTTCAAAACTTGAGATGTCTCGAGGTTTTGTCGTTCGCATGGATGACTAATGAGTTCAATCAAAGATGGTCACAGCAAGAATCCCAGATATCTAGGCATGTACGGATTCATCGATCTGATGGTACTTATGATCCCGATGATAAAGCATCAATTAGAGCATGGGCGGAGCGGAAGTTTGGAGCACCTAAGAAGCACAGGTTTGGATGAAGAATCAGAATTACCCAACATTTACGAGGTTACAGGTATGCTGCATCCCTCTAGATTTTACTTCTTTAAAAAGGTACCAACTGTTTATGGCAAATGCCAAGTTAATTGATATTCTTAGAATTAATGACTTGTGCTATTTCTGCAGGGATGTTCTTGCTTGGGATCTGTACATGTTGCACGGACTCCAGGCAATCAATCAACCTCGGAGCAATGGA
>Ga0325404_1009179_pt1 | contig 10087 bp, 4 predicted proteins | sample PopdelMetagenome_18_FD_205664 | JGI IMG/M metagenome (GOLD analysis project Ga0325404, IMG submission 205664) | Populus deltoides microbial communities from Bellville, Georgia, United States - Xylem-Control-R1 | ecosystem: Host-associated > Plants > Phyllosphere > Stem > Wood/Secondary xylem...
ACCGAGTCAAAATTATAAATACAAACAGATATGATATATAATTACGATAGTTCAATGACCTAACGAAACGGACAAAAAAATAAAATTCTTATGATTGAAAAATCCTTGTCGGCTTGGCCCTTACACGTTTCTCTCAGTTCTGCTTCAAAATAATTTCATAGATTGACAATCTTTGCTTGTTCTTCTTCGAGGAAAGATTTAATGTCACAAACTCAAAATCACGTGAAAGACATCGACAAAATGACCAATAAATGCTGCTGCTAACCATATCTAGGCGGTAAAAACTTAGAAGGGTTTATTCTCTCTGTAACTTCATGTTTAAATTTTATAGTTGCTAAAAGTTATATATTTGTTAATTTTAAGATCCGTGAGATTAATCAAATTATTTATAAGCTTATCAAACACCCATATTAATAATAAAAATAAAAAATAAATGCTGCTGCTATTATTAATTGGTTGCATGTGCCCCAATAAATGAATGACTCGAGGAATTGAGGCAAGAATTGATGGTCTCAATAATTTTAATGTTATTTATTGAATGATAGCTTTTAATCTTGATATTTTCTTGGAAAAAGGTTGCATCATTGTTTATTTAATACTTTTTATTTAAGATAAGATTATTATAATGACCTTTTTTTCATTACTGCTATTTAAATTACTCCACTCGATGTTCATATTATTTTTTACCCTATGATATTGTTGTTGACTTTCTATTTCTATATATCTAGACCACCATTTAAATTATAGAGTAATTCTTGACAATTATATCACAAAATAGGAACAAGGAAATAAAAAAAAAAAAAAACGTTAAAGAGGATGGTTTATGGAAAGAGGCTTTTACTTTAAGGAAGAACTTTGATTATGTGTTAATAAGGGTGTATTATACCTCAGGAAAAAAAAATTAAACTTGTTTAGTTAAACATAAAATCTAATCATTAAAGAAATTAATTGCAAGTGTAAGTGTGACAATGAGATTGAGTTATGAATTTCAATGGTTCTTAACAATTACCAAACAAAACTTCTATAAAATCTATTATCTATATATTTTCAGTTATCATACAAATTCAATTAATCTATGCACATTTATTTTTAGTAATGGTTTTTTTTCCCTAAAACATTTAATATAAAATATAAAATTGAAGGAAACATGTTTGTTAATATAAATCGAAACTATTTTTTCAAAACATGTATTTTCTATTTCTTTAATTCTCTATAAAATTTTAAAAACACAAAGGATTGTTTTCCAAATTTTCTAATATAGAATTAAGGATCTTGTTTGATACATCTAATAATTATTCATGTCATTTTTGTTTTAAATTATAATGTAAGATAAACAAGGCCATTGTTTTTATTTTGAAAAAAGTTATTTAGTAAACATATTTTATTAAAAATACTTTCTCCATATGAATTGTAGAAGAAAAGAAAACCAAACTTAATTATCTTAAAGTTTGAGGCTACCTTGCCTTCTATAAAGTTCCAGATTTTAAAAGAATAAAATTAGGACTTAGAGTTTTAAAGGAGAATTTTGTTGGCTATGCTGAAAATTCAAAAGCATATAGAATATTGGATTCAAGTTCTAATATCATTGTGGAATCCAGAGATGTTGAGTTTATTGAAAATAAATTTCAAATTGATTCCAATTTAATTAGTGAATGAATCAATAATTCTGAAATTGAAATAAAGTCAATAAATAATTCAAGTTTTGAACTAAATTATAGAAATAAAAGAGCTCAAATTGATCATTGTTAAACTTAGAAGAAGCTAACATGTTAGAAAAGAAAAAAATTTACATCTAAATTATATATCTTCACAATCTATTGATTTCTTAGTTGAAGACAAATAAGACTAATGTGCTTAATAAGATGTCAATCTTATTAATAGTTGAAGATGACTTTAAAACATATAAAGAGGTGATGATGTCTCAAGATGTTGCTTTTTGGAAAGAAGTAGTTAATGATGAGATTGTCTCATTATTATATAATAATACTTGGGCTATTGTTGATTTGCCTTAAGGTTCCAAGGCAATTGGATTTAAATGGGTTTTCAAAAGAAAATATAATACTGATGGATCACTTTAAACTTTTGAAACAAGGTTAGTAGCCAAAGATTTTAGACAATATAAAGGAATAAACTATTTTGAGACATATGCTCTAGTGGCTCGTATAACATCTATAAGAATAATTTTGGCTTTATCATCAATCTATAATTTATGTTAGTGCAATTAGTAGCTTAATATATGTCATGCATTGTAATAGACCACATATTGCTTTCACATTATGTAAATTGTCTAGATACACAAGTAATCCTAGTAAGGATCACTGGAAAGAAATTACAAAAGTATTTGGTTACTTAAAAAAGATTATGAATCTTGGATTATTTTATAATAATCTTCCGTTATACATAAAGGTTATATTGATGATAGTTGGATAACGAGTGTAAGTGATAATAAGTCAACCTCTAGATGAATATTTATTTTAGGAGGTGGTGTTGTTTCTTGGGCTTCAAAGAAACAAACATATATAACTCATTCTACAATGAAATCAAAGTTCATAGCTCTAACAGTTGCATGTAAAGAGGCAGAATGATTAAGAAATATGTTATTGGATATTAAGTTGTGGTCACAACTGATACCATCTATCTCCTTACATTGTGATAGGCAAGTAACTATGTCTAAGGCATTTAGTAAAATTTACAATGGTAAATCTAGACATATTAGTTTGAGACATTAATGTATAAGGTAGTTAATTTTTAACAGGATAATTACCATTGTGTATGTTAGATCTTGCAATAATATAACATATCTTTTCATTAAAGGTCTCTCAAGAGATTTAGTTAGAAATACTTTTGCTAGTATGAGATTAAGACCATTTAATTAAACTTATTAATAATAGGCACCCAACTTTTACTAGTACCTTAACTAGTTAGGAGTTTCATGGGTAATAACAAATTGTTAGTAAGAGTGGTGTATACTAATTTGTGTATGAAATCAAGATTTATAAAATTAGTATTCTAAATAAATAGGAGGATGAATGATTAACACTCTTAATGAAATCTCAATATAAGAAGATTTCACCTATATAAAGTAGTGATGCTTCAACAAAAGTTTGGAAAACTTTGTAAATGTTCATAAATTTAGGAAATAGCACAAGGCCATATTATTGCTAAAATAATGGTGAACTTCTGTTTTGGATTAATTGGATCACGTGTGTAGTATTTTTTATTCTATTGAATAAAATCTTGATTTAAGCTTTTTTGTCATCATGATTTCTTTAGACTTTTGAAATGCTTACACTAAGGAGAGGTTTAAATCTAAAAATACCTTATTTTATGTATGAAACATGGTACCACCTAATTTACAAGCTAAGTTGGGGATAATTGTTAAAATATAACTTGTATATTAGGTAGTTAAAGAGAACTTTATCCCAAATTAAAAAGGTAAGAGATTTTGTTATATCTTATAATGTAAGGGACATCAAATCAGTTCTTAATAGGCAAGGGAATTAGTTGCATAGAGTAGCTCAAATGGTCGGGTTCTATTAAGACTAAATTATGGTAAGAAAAATTGACGAATATGTTACCTTCATAAAGTCCACTGGAATATAAGGGTTTTTAAGCATAATTATAAGAAAGACCTTTCATTTCATCCATATAGTTTTGTTGCTTGATTTCCAAATTCAAGAAGACTAGTACAAAATTGTTTGATCCAACCATAAAGCCATACCATGAACGGAAACCAAAAAACACTTTTAACACTAAAAACAATATTTAAAAAAACCATGATGGCCAACAAATCCCCTATTTAAGGGAAAAGAACATTGGAAAGAATTATACAAAAAAAAAAGTATATAAGAGAAAACATACAAGGAGTCATATAAACAATATATATATATATATATATATATATATATATATATATATAGAGAGAGAGAGAGAGAGAGAGAGAGAGAGAGCAAAACTAGCATGATTTGTTTTCCTCCCTTTGCATTTTACCATTAACTTTAACCATATAAGGAAAAAAAGGATGCATACCTTGAACCAAATTAAGGAGAAAACACAAATGTAGCATTAATCTTGTGATAACAAATGAAAGCAAAATAAAATGTAAAAAAGGAATGCAAAAAATTAATAAAAGTTAAGGAGGATAATTAAAACGAGGGGAAAATGAATTTGATTCTTAGGAGTTCGACTAAAGCTGTAAACATACTGAAGGCAAATTTAAACAATATCATGCACTCACACAAAGTACCACTCCTTATCAATAAGCTCTCCAATACCAAGTTTTACTAAGGTCAATAGAAAATCTCGATTTGGATCGGAAATGCATATCTATAAAAGAACCCAACAACTAGAAAGCTCAAATGCTTTATAGAAAGCATCGGTATTTAACATAACTTTACTATTGTTGTTAGAATATAATATAGATCATATTTTGGACCTTCATCTAATAGTTTAAGTTTATGGATTGAGATGGTTCTTTAACATTGTATCAAAACATTGTTGACTAAGCGGTTATGAGTTTAAATCTCACCACCCCTATTTTAGTTGATAAAATTAAGCACAAGGTAATGGTGGGTCTGTTCAAGTTTAAAGTCTAAAGAGCTTTCATTTAAGGGGGTGAGTTAGAAAATAATATAAATCATATATTACAATCCTACCTAATAGTTTAAACTTTTAGGTTCAAATAGTTATTTAACATGGTATTAGTGTTTTGTTAACCAAGTAATCATGAATTTGAATCTTATCATCCTTTTTTCTAACAATGATTGTTAGGGTTTTCTAACAAAACATATATCTACAAATTTTTATTGAGATTTAGAATGGATAAATACGTAGTAAATATGGTTCCAATTCAAAAATGAGATAAATTTAGTCTCTTGTAATGCCTAAAGAATGAATTAAAAAACAAATAAATAGAAAGAATTCCTTATGCATCAATTGTTAAGGGCTTGATGAATACTCAAACTTGTATTAGGCCAGATATTAGTTTTGCTATTGAAATGCTAGGAAGGTACCAAAGTTATCCAAGTTTGGATCATTAGAAGACTAAAAAGAAAGTATTAAGATAATTGAAAAGAATAAAGTTATATGTTCATTAATTTATAGAAAACTAAGATTATATTGAGATGGTTGAATATTTAGATTCAGATTTTGCTGGATGTTTGGACACAAAAAAATCAACAACTGGGTATTTGTTCTTTTTAGCTAGAGGAGAAAACTCATGGTAGAGTGCGAAGAGTCTATTGTTATTGTATCCACTATAAAAGTTGAATTTGTGGCATGTTTTAAGGCCACAATTTAAGCAAGTTGGTTATGGAACTGCTTTTCAAGATTTAAAATAGCTGATGGTATCTCCAAACCATTAAAAATTTATCATGATAATTACCCAACTATTTTTTTTCTATAAAAACAACAAGTTGTCAAAGGGTGTAAACATATGGAATTAAATACTATATTGTTAAAGAATAATTTCAAAAACAAAGAGTAGCAATTAAAAACATAGCACCAAACTTATGATTGTCGATTCATTAACAAGATAATTGCTGCCTAAAAGTTATCATGTTGAAAGAATGAGATTATAGATATTATGTCATGATTGTTTATAATGCTTATATATTTAACACCCGAAGGTGATCTTATGTACATGTTTATGATATTTTTTATTTTCTGATTGGAATATATGCTTGAATTAGTATGATGATAACATAAATTGTCTTTGACAATGACATTACTGTTGAATCAAGTACATGCTTCTCATTTATAGGTGGAAAGGGCTATGTCGACCCGGTGATGCACAACCATGATGACTCTTATTAGTTTTCTTACTTAATTATGATATATGATGTGATTAATATATGTAAAGTTTTAATGTTACTCTATGTGGATTATGTTAATATATTTATTAAACCATGAAAACAGATAATATCAAGTAAAATATGGCTCATACAGATGAGATAATGAGCTCTTTAATGGTTTAATAAATTTTAATATTAAAATTCTATTAGTTAATTTTGATAAGTGATTTTTTATTATAACTATATAAAATTGATAGATGTACAAGATTAAAAGTTTATTAAGAAAATTGATCATCTTTTCATCCTATAACTATATGTTTTCTTCCATAGAAGAAGCATATGTGAAAATAATTTTTATTCTCCCAAAAGACTTTCTATATATGCTTGGATCAAGATACATTTTCTTTTAATAACTATTTGAATGTGAAAATCATAAAGTTATAAGATTACGAGCATTATGATTTATATTTGATTTTTTTTGTTTAAGAATTAAAGAAATATATACTTGGATTGAAAATATCCACGATTCAAGAAAAGGATAGGCTGGTGCCTTCCCTTATCAGCTTTTAATGGCCCGCTGAAGTTGTTCAAGCAATGAGAGCAGATGAGGTCTCCCGGTGCCTTCCCGTATCGACTTTTAATGGCTCGCTGAAGTTGTTCAAGCAATGAAAGCAGATTAGGTCTCCTGGTGCCTTCCCTTAGTGTCAAAAAGAAATATTATGACTGACACGAACAAGGAGAACTCAACTGTTTAACGAAAAAAGAGAATAAATGGGTTGTCGATCTGTTGAACGAAACAGCTGAAGGAACAACCAAAAACAAACACTTTCTAATACAGAGAGCACTTGCAAAATGCTCATACAAAGCTTTCTAATTAATGCACACAGCACAGGAAGGGAGCACTTTACCCACACTTGAAAACACATAGAAGAACACACTACAACACTCACTTACACAGCATAAGTCAATTTATATGTCCTGCTTATGAGTGTTAAAATAATTGAGATCAAATACAAAAAGGAGGCTAGAATTTTGAATAATCTGTATATTATGAATGCATTATCTTAACCTAAATACAAATAAAGTATATATAGGTTAAACTAGAAGTACTATTCTACCCTTAATAAATAAGACTACATAAATATTATTTAACATCTCCCCTTAAACTCACGATGCGGCAGCTACAAGCATCGAGAGTTTGCCAACCAGAAAACAAAAACGAGAGATGGAATGCATCTTGGTAAAGAAATCTGCAATCTGCAAGGAAGAAGGAACAAAAGGCAAAGCAATGGTGCCATGTTTGAGATGATGACGAGTAAGATGACAATCGATCTCAATGCGCTTAGTGCGCTTATGAAAAACTGAGTTATGAGCAATCTGAATAGAACTCTGGTTGTCACAATACATAGAAGTAGGATGAGAAAAGGAAATTCCCATATTAGTAAGTAACCAACGTAACCAAACAATCTCTTTGGTAGTAGATGTCATGGCACGATATTCTGCTTCGGTGGATGATTGAGAAACAATAGATTGTTTCTTGCTCTTCCAAAAAATAAGAGAATCTCCTAAAAAGATACAGAACTCGGTAACAGACTTGCGATCTGTAGGATCACTACCATAATCAACATCAGAGTATGCACGCAACTCCAAGGAAGAGGTGGATGAAAGTAAAAGACTTTGAAAAACTGTACCCCGAAGATATCATAAAATACGAAGAACAGCTGCCCAATGAACAGTAGTAGGAGAAGCAACAAATTGACTAACAACATGAACAACATATATAATATCTGGACAAGTAATGGTGAGATATACCAAACTCCCAACAATAGTGTGGTATAAAGTTGGATCTATCAAAGGTAAACCATCAGAAGGAGAGTACCTTGTGTTAACCTCAATAGGAATATCTACAGTCTTGTTATCAGTAAGTCTAACCCGCTCAATAATATCTGCAACATATTTCGACTGAGAAAGAAGGTAACCTCTAGGTGAGTATGCTACCTCAATACCTAGAAAATATCTAAGATAACCCAAATCCTTCATTTCAAATTGTCTAGCCAACTCTGTCTTCAAAACTGAAATACCGTCAATATCATCACCAGTAATAATCATGTCATCAACATATAAAGACAGAATGATACGACCTGCATCAGTGCACTTAATAAAAAGAGCAGAATCATGACTGCTAGAAATAAAGCTAAGAGACGAGATCACAATAGAGAATTTCTCAAACCAAGCACGGGGTGCTTGTTTTAGACCATATAATGCTTTCTTAAACTTACAAACATATCCGGAGTCATGTGAAATACTAGGAGGGGGTGCCATATAAGCTTCTTCTTGAAGATCTCCATTCAAGAAGGCATTTTTAACATCAAGCTGAGAAATATGCCACTGACGAATCGAAGCTACGACAATAAGAGTACGAATAGTAGTCATTTTTGCAACCGGGGCAAATGTCTCCTCATAGTCTATACCATACTGTTGAGAGTATCCTTTTGCAACTAGCCTAGCTTTGTATCGCTCAATTGACCCATTAGAATTAGTCTTGATCTTATACACCCAACGACAACCAACAACACTCTTACCAGGAGGTAGAGGAACCAGATCCCAAGTATTTGTCTTATGCAAAGCAGAAAGTTCCTCATTCATAGCTTGCTGCCAAAGCGGATCAAGAATTGCCTCTTTATAGGAAAAGGGCTCAAAGAGACAATGAATAGAAGCTAAAAAGGAAGTAAATGATGAAGAATAACAAGAATAAGCAAAATCTGGTAGTTTTGTGAACTTACGAATGCGGATGGACTGACGTGGAGGTGGATCCACAATCTCAGATGAAGCTTGAGGGGCTGTAGATGAGAATGGAGCTTCAAGTGTGCTAGAGAGTAAAGTACTAGTACCTGCAGAGTTATGAGTACAGATTGATCGAACATAGGGAGAGGTATCATTACCAGAATCCTCAGAAAAAGGATCTATATGAATAAGATCAGATTTTGTCAGGCTATGAGTAGTGGATGGAATAGAAAAGAAAGGTATATGCTCAAGGAAGACAACATGACGAGACACATAAAGTTTCTGAGTTATTGGATCAAAACAACGATACCTATTTTTACCTTCACCATAACCCAGAAAGACACAAATAGCAGATCGAGAGGATAGCTTACTGCGTTCTACATGAGGACGAAGAATGAAATAAGTACAACCAAAGACTCTAAATGAGGAATAATCAGGGACATACCCATATAACTTTTTAAAATGAGATAAACCCGAACTATGAGAAGATATAATTGTATTAATCAAACTTATAGCAGTAAGAACAGCTTCTTCCTAAAACTCATTAGGAACAAAAGCAGACAACAAGAGAGAACAAGTAGTTTCGACAATGTGCCTATGTTTTCTTTTAGCAACACCATTTTGCTCAGGAGTGTCTATATATGAAGTTTGGTGGATGGTTCCATCTAAGGCAAGCATTTGACAAAATTTATTAGAGGTGTATTCCCCACCCAAATCACACCTAAAGCATTTGATCACAACAGAATGTTGAGTTTTGATAAGAGCTCGAAAAGCTGCATATATCTCAAAGAATTCAGAACGATGTTTCATTAAATAAACCCAACAATAACGAGTATGATCATCAATAAAAGAGACATAATATCGAGACCCTCCTTTTGTGGAAACAGGAGAAGGTCCCCATACATCAGAATGAATCAAATCAAATGGTGAAGATGAAACAGAAATACTTCGATTAAAAGGTAAAGCAGAAAATTTTGCCAGTTTACATCCACTACAATCAGAAATGTCACAAGTTTTCAAATTTCCTAAAGCTCCTGTGGATGCCAAAAATCTCAAACGAGATGATGAAACATGACCTAGACGGGAATGCCATAAATAAAAACTAGAAGATGAAAGACTCAAACGAAAGGAAGACAAATCAGCAGTAGTAGTAGCAGCGGCAGCAGCAGCAACTGGCACTTTTAACTCATCCAAAATATATAGTCCATTCTCCCTACGGCCTGTCCCAATCAGCTTCTGAGACTGCAGATCCTGTACACAACAAAAAGAACCAGAAAACATGACTAAATAATCACCAGAATCACATATTTGACCAACAGACGCAAGATTCAATTTGAGTTTTGGAATAAGATAAACATTAGGGAGAGACAAGTGAGGTGTGACAACAGAACCAACACCTGCTAAGGGCATAGGAGTGCCATCAGCAGTCATAACAGGAATGGAGGACAAAGGGGACACTGAGGTAAAAGATGAGGAATCTGGAGACATATGATGGGAAGCACCAGAATCCA
>Ga0325404_1009183_pt1 | contig 10085 bp, 9 predicted proteins | sample PopdelMetagenome_18_FD_205664 | JGI IMG/M metagenome (GOLD analysis project Ga0325404, IMG submission 205664) | Populus deltoides microbial communities from Bellville, Georgia, United States - Xylem-Control-R1 | ecosystem: Host-associated > Plants > Phyllosphere > Stem > Wood/Secondary xylem...
TTTTTCTTTTATTATATTTTTTAAAAGCAGAAAATTTTTTAATATATTTAATTTGATTTGCTTATATGTAATGTCTTTGAATGAAATTTTTGCAAGAATATAGTATAAAGTGATTTACAAAAGGACGTGTTTTGAAATTGATATGCAAATGGTTCTGTAATGACTCTTAGGTGCTACAAATCAAATAATGATCTCTCATGAGTGGATTCTCGACATTATAACTACCTCCAATATCCCGCCAATGGGTTATAATAATTACTGGCGAGGCTCCTTGGCAACAGGCTACAATAATTGATTGGCAATAGTCGATTAGTGTGGATTTCCAAGGTCACTCTATCACAAGACGTTCATTGTTCCTCAGTCGTACATGTTAAGCATTTCCTACTGGGCATGGCAAAGATGGGCGGCAGGGGAAAGTGGGCAGTAGTAACATATAAAACAAGTTGCACAAATGGTTCCACCCAGCAATCAAACTAAAGCTCCAGATCTCCTACTCTATGTTCGAGATGGAGAAATCTCATAGCACTAGGTGCTAAGCCATGAGAGAGCAGAGACTTAACATAACTGGAGGATTACTGATGGGAGCCAGAAATATGAGTGGATTATCATTTATCTTGCAATTCTATGTGAATTTATCCACTTAGACGCGGAACTTATTTTTCTTTCAGCATCACAGCCATGCCAAGTCATTATATATATATATATATATATAATGGTGAATAGCTTATTTAAAAGTAGGTGAAATAGTTTTATTGTTTGAAAACTATATGAAAATTGGTATGAGAATATCTTTATTACTAAAAGTAATAATATAATGTTGTCATTAATAATAATTATTTATTTATAATGTTTTATATGTCATGCATGCTAATATTGTTTATTGTATTTATCATATCATGCATCATAATTTATCATAAAATAATTTATGTGGATTCTATTTTTACATTAACAAAAAAATAATTTTTGAATTAAAAGCAAAACATTTAAGATAACTAATTCAATTCAACAGGTTATAATTAAATTCAATTTCATGATTTAGTATTTTATTCAAAACATAAAAATTGATAATATTAATTGAATTTAATACAATATGTGATTTAATTTTAAATAGACACTAAAAGTTACATGCTAGTCCCTTGCAACTAAGAATTGACAATCTAGCATGGAAAAGACTGAGACAAGAGATGAAACTATATTCAATGCCGCTATGGTCTTAGCTGAATAAAATAATGAAAAACGCTGCTGCAGCCACTCTTGAATTGCAGAACGAAGAGAACGATTAGGGATGAGATCAAGATTTTCAAGCTGTATCTCTAGCCATCCTATCGAAGTCTCTGCTTCATAGGTAAATCCATCTGCTGCAACCTGAGTATCTTGCATGACTTCCAGCAAACACTAGCAGATAAAATTGTTACTGCAAACATTATGGGATTTAATCAGGAGAACAACAAAGTATATGAGAACAAAATACACTTCAGAAAAAAACAACTGTTGACAATTGAAAAGAGATGAGAATAGCATTCAATTTAAGAAAGCAATGGAATTACCTGCAAATGGGACAATTGAAATGCAGCGGAGGCTGTTGGGGTTCTCAGGAATCAAATCTTTACATTTCTTTTGGATATTTCTTTTAATTGCTTTCAATTTTTATGCAATAAACAACAGTTTCTTGTTGTAAATGCTGGGAGATTGACAGTCAGCATTTCGACACTTCAAAAGACAGTTTTGTTTGGGTGTCAGTAACTTGGAAGTACATTCACTCTGATAAATTAGCACCCAGGACTGCATTACATCCATGCACTCCCGGAGCTATTAGAACAGGTTAGCATGATACTTGTAAAACATACCCTGTGTTTACGAGGTGCCCCTTGCAGACAAGCAAAAATTTGACAGGAAAGAGGTGCACACCGTTGGCATATTTGTCCTTTCTGAACTAGAGATTCATCATTCCCTTGCAATTTTGAGGTAGCTTTGTGAGCGATTTCAGATTACTGCATAATAGAATTTGGAAAAACCAAGAACTGGAATCTCTGGTGAAAGACCTAACAAGTCCAGAACAAATTTGAACTATGGCCCCTTTTCAGCCTCTAAACCAATTCTTCTGTGAACTTCTTATCTCTAATAGTGTGACCATTCTGATTCTCTGCGTAGTCTCCCAATGGTTTCATCAATGGTCTACTCAGCTTAAAAATACATGGCATAGTTCATATGACGGAACCCATTGAGGCAGCATGCCTGAAAATAAAAAGTTAGCTCTACAAAGAACATCAGCCAAAATCCATAGTCATTCGGACATCACAAAATTTTATCCATTGACATCCGAGTTTGATGAAGTACGATAGTGTAGTTATGGATTGTACTCTGAATAATATCTGTCGGCAGCTGCACCCATAACAAGCTTCTTGATAGCGTGCTGGGACAAGAGTTCCACGATTCCGTTTCCAATATCATCCTCCTCAATGTATAGCTTTTCTGCATGGACCTTCAAAATAAAGTCACGAATGCCTCTATGCATCAGGTTTGAAAGATCATTCTTAATGTGAACAGTTCTTGTTTGCAGTTTTTAGGAAACATTGACAGCATTTTGAAAGATACACTTGGAAGGGAATTTTCTAGGGAAGAAATTTTTGAATTCAGGCTGTCTTAGGAAGATACTAAAATTTAGTTTTATGTGCTTCAACGAGTAAGGTCAAACAAAGATCTCATAATGTCACAAGCAAAGAAAAATTATGTCATTTCTGACAATGCAATAGGCATTGGTGAGCGGTGACAATCAGTATTTACAATAAAATTACATGGAAAATGAATAGTTTTTCACTACTAGAGACAAAAGCAAATGATCCAAAACCAGCCCAATTCAGAAAATGACCATCCTAAATGATAGCATCCACAAAATATTCGAATAGGAATTCAAATTCAACAGCCTGGAAACTTAAAAAGGAAGAGTTATTAAAGAACACACATACCGCTGCATGGTGACAAATGAGAAGGTAATCGTCCAGGATCTTGTGCATAATCTTCCTTTCAAGTTCTTGGAACTCCCTCAGTTCATGCTGTTCAAGTCTGTTGGCTGGAAAATTCCCACCAAATGCATCCCAGACACATAATAAATAAACAAGTGGCAAAGGGGTTGGTTTTATCCAAGTCTGCAAGCGAAAGCCATGCTTTAAAATCCAACAAAATTTAAATCCTCAAACACATTATCAAAAACCCTAAACCAAAATCAGAATGATCAAAATCCGATGGTTAGCATCAAAATAATCACTCTTCACCAGAAAAATGTTCTGAACATATTAATATATTGGGTGTATGTACTAATTCATGCACAAAACAATACTAATATATGTACTTACTCAAGGGTATCACTTCAGCAGGCTGGTGAACATGAAGAAGGCAAATTCTCTTGCTAGAAAAATTCTGTGATGCCCTGCCCATTTCAAAGTCAACCTGCTTTCTCCAACATCCTTTCCAACTGCAACATGAACTGTATCATCAATCACGAGTGACATTGATTCCTCTGTAGTCTCAGCATCGCTTGTTGTCATTAAACTCTCACCCAAATAATCACTAAAGTCTGAAATTGCAGGAACAGAGTTATTCTAGCTGATATTCAAGTCAGGGCAGCTCCGAGTAATATTAGCTATTTACAAAGAGACAATTTCAAAGCAATTTCCTAGCCAATCTAAAGTAAACTGCAACTTCTTATAAAAGGAATTGCCTGTCTTCAACCATACAATTACCAAGTAATGATACAGAAATAAATCATTATCTTCAAAATTCATTAGGCGACAACGCCAGCCCTTTGTGCGTCCTGTCAAACAATCCATTATTAACTTTTCAATATTATGCAATATCAGAAATAAAGTCATTTTCGTCTCAAACTTTTTTTCAATTAATCTTTAATGATTAATTTCTTATAATTTTTTAGAGAATGATTTCAATAAAAGATAATTAATGTGTAAAACAAGAAGAAGTTGCATGGCCAATTTCAATTTCGCACAAAAAAATTATTTTTATTCACTTTTTTTTTCCTCTATAGTTACTTTTTATTTTTTATTTTAGTTTAGAAGTTCATTTTATTCATCTTGAGTCTCTATATTTAAAAAAAAAAGGAAAACTAGTCAGAAAACAGCAAAATAGAGATAAAGTTATTAATTGATCATATTTAGTTGGCTATATTTAAGTAACAAAAAAGATCGATTTTAGTATCAACAAGTTCTATTTTGCAAGAAAAGTTCTAATATATGTAATTATTTGCTTTTAAAACCAAAATGGATTCTTTTTTAAGAAACCATGCTTGCAATTTAAAGACATGTTTTTGTTAAAATCATTAAGAGAGGTATTAATAAAAAAAATAAAGTTTAGATTGGAGAAATATATTTTTTCTTTGTTAAAATTTTATTTTGATAGAATATTAATTATTATTTGAGCTAAAAAATATTAACATCTAATTAAACAAGAAGAATTAAATAATTGAAAGATAAAATATGTTAATTTAAATATAATTATTGATTTATTTTATTGAACACATGCATTGAATTTTTTATTTATTTTATTAAATACAAGCATTAAATTTTCATTTCATACTTCAAATACTTTCTTAATGTTAAAAAAAAATAACATTGCCCGCAAGCATTGAATGTTCATTTCACACTTCAAATACTTCTTGATGTTAAAAAAAATTAACATTGCCTAATCCGACTCCCGGCGAATGGCGGTGAGGTGACTAATTGTTGATTACTAATCTTCTATATGTAACAGTTTTGCAGAGCAAAACCTTTCAAAAGTTGCATGCAAGACATTGATTGTTTACGCCGTTCGAAGATCAAGACAACTTTTTTCTTATTCTTCTACTTGAAGAATTAAAGTTCAGCAATTTATCTGCTAATGATAAATGTCTGGAGACTGCCTCAGATTAAAGGAAGTCGAGGTTTCTGATTGAGATCCAGGCAGGTATCCCTAGTCTTAATTATAAACAAAAAATATAACCTGAGATTATTTCGCAATGAGCGGTCATCAGGTTCAACTTAGCAATTCATCCAAGCTGAGCAAACAAATAAAAGCAATAATAAAATATATAAAAGTACAAAATCAATAACATAATGTGACGTAAGCATTCCGTTGTCTTCTATACACCAGGATGACTGTAGTATGCCTAAGTCGAACAAAAACAAGATTCGAAAGAAAGGTAAAAAGAAATGTAATGAAATTTCTATTACCTCTCAAGAAACAACTATACAATCTATTGTGCTAAGAACTTGTTTACTGCTGCTACAGCTGCCCCTGAATTGCCGAGCGAAGTGCACGGTTAGGGATAAGATCACAGTGTGCCAGCTTAAAGTTGGTCATGGGTGAAGTATCATGTCCGCTGTCTAGCCATCCTTTCAAGGCCTCTGCTTCATAAGTAAAACCATCGGCTGCTACATGTGGATCTCGCATTACTTCCTGCACTTCAAGAAAGCCATCATTTTACTACATGGTGGCAATGACAAGCCGCAGAAATAGGTATGCAGCACACAGAGGTCTATAGATGAAAATAGATTGCACAGGTGGCCTACAACATACATACATGATACAATGGCGCCTGTGCGTAAACACAGAAATGAGAGCTATTTAAACAGAAAAATTACTCTATGATGGAGTTGAAAATAATCACGAACTTAAATATTGAATTCCTTTTCCTTTTGCAAGCTGCTGGTGAAGCAAAGGAAACTGAGAGCAAATCATGGAAGAATACAAGGCTAGAATAATATATGTATCAGAAGGTTGCATCTAATTATTGTATTGTAGGAGATGAAAAGTGGACTGGGATGCTTAAGAAGTCCTAATATAAACGACAAACTAATACAAATCCAGTTAGTATAGATAAGTCACTCTAAGACATGAGAAAGTAGGAGAAATAGATGTACTTACTTGGAAAATGGGGCATATAAAATATGAAGGAGGTTGGAAATGCTCTTCCGAACCAAGCTGGGAAAAAGATGACGTTCCACATGAAGCCTTCATTGGCTCGAGTACCCTCCATACCTCTGATGCAAGATCTGGCCGGTTCTTTCGGTTCATCTCACAACACCTTAGTGCCATGTGAGCCAACATTTCAGCTTGCACAAACGGCCAATCTCCCGCCAAAGGATCCAAGAGGGTTTTCAAGTTTCCTTTATCTAATGCATACCGCACCTCCTTTGTTATACCCAAGGCCTGCCTTGCAGTCAACAATCTTAACAAAATAATTCCAAATGAATAAACATCTGACTTTGGAGAAAGCTCTCCAGTGGAAACAAATTCAGGATCCATATACACAAAAGTTCCTTTGGGATCAGTTCTGCACATTGTTGTGTTGTTGCTAGAACCTTCCTTGTGATCCAGTAAACGACAGATTCCAAAGTCACTTAGTTTAGTGACAAAATTTTCATCAAGGAGGATGTTAGCAGGCTTAAGGTCACCGTGCACTATGCTGTGTGGTTTACTAGAGTGAAGAAAGATGAGGACAGAGCATAATTCAGTGGCGATGCGTATTCGAGTTTGCCAAGACAAAGGCGGAGAGTTGTCCTTGCAGCTCAGTCGGTCTTCGAGGCTTCCATTGGGAAGATACTCGTAAATAAGAGTCCACGCTTCTGGACATGCTCCAACAAGAGTGATAAGATTTGGATGTCTCATCTTGCTCAAAACATTAACCTGATATAAAACCACAGAGGTCATGCAGTGCAGAAAGTTATAAATAAAAGCACAGCTGCAGAAACTTTGTAGATTTACCAAAAAAATATAAGGCGTGGGATATCGATGGCAGCACAAGGGAGAATTTACTGTAGATTATAATAAAAAAATGATATTTTTGCCCTTCCTCACATTAAGTCAGAAAACTAAGTTCAGGTGTAAAATAATCTTATTCATGTGATCCATTTGTAATTCTCATTTTTAGTGGGGATACAAACATATTTTTATCTTTTTTCTGAAGAGTTAAAAACATTCACTACCCTTGAAAGAAAACACTCAGATATTTGGTTGTCGGGGCTTTTTCGAGATTTCATGTTTTTTTACACAATTTAATTACTACCTTACCCTTTATATCAGAACTAATTAAGCCTTGCTTTAAGGGCATTTGCGTATTTTCATCATTCCTAATACAGTAAAATCACAAAATTAACCTTTATCATATAATTTATTTGAGCTTGATTTGGGGGCAATTTCATGTTTTCATGTGGGTTTTTTTTATTATAAATAGGTTAGTTGAGGAGTAGATTGGTCTTTTAAAGTGATTAAAAAATAAATAAAAAAGTTAAAGTGGGAAAGGCCGCTGCGCTTCGACAGCGCATGCACCTTCATACGACAACCAAAAAACTTCTTCAACCATGTCATTGGGTTCCTCACAACGTCCTCTTCCATCCCAGGCAGCGCGTGTTGCTTTTTGATGGACGGATTGTCGTCGGGGACGCTTTCTTTCTTCTTTTTCTTTTCTATCTCCTCCCTCAAGATTTGCGCCTGGCATAGCAGTCCTCTTGGTTGAGTACATTTGCGTTCCGGTCCTCATTCTTTTGATTTGTTAATTTTTACCCTTGGCTCTTTTGTAAGTCTTTATTTTTTTTACAATTGCATCATTCAATCTAGAATTTTTATTTTTGAATTTTTTAAATTCGGTCATTTTTTTTTCTTGCCTTTTTTGTAGACTTTCAATTGTTTTCAATTTTATCCTTCAATTAAGATTTTCAATTTGTTGATTTTTTTATCGATTTAGTTCTTATTTTTTGCTTGTTTTTCCTTTTAATTGTTTTGTGAAATTTATTTTTATTTTCAATTTAACCCTTCAATCCAAAACTATCCACCTCATTTTTTTTTCTTTCAAATTTTATCCTTATTCTTTTATTTTTTATTTTCTTGTGATTGTTTTTTTTTCAATCTCGTCCTTTAACATTTAATTTTTTAAAATTTAGGAATTATAGTTTTTCTAGATTTGGTGCCTCCAATCAAACGATTTGGGTCACAGGTTTTATAAGCTAACATAGGTTACCATATTTTTTTAGGCTTTTTTCTTTATCAGTCTCATTACTCAATGTTGGTTTTTTAAAAAATAGACCTCATGATTTTCTTCGTTTTTCCTTTTATAAAGTTATGTCGATCTCATGACCTGACTTGTGGTTTGACAGGTTAACCTAGATAGTTCGCCCCTTTTTTTTTGCCTTTTAATAACTAATTTTTTCTTTTGAACCCTTTTGTGTTATTGATTTTTTTTATTTTATCTTTCAATATCTAATTTATTGAGAATTGATATTCATGGTTTTTTCATATCTAGTGCTTCCGATCAAATGGCCCGGGACACAGGTTTTATAAGCTAACAAGGGTTGGCATCGTTTTTTTTACTTATTTTTGTCCCATATCATAATTCGATATTGGTTTTTTAAAAAATTGGGTTTTGTTATTTTCTTTGTTTTCCTTTCGTTGTAGGATTATCCTGATCTCATGACTTGACTCGTGACTTTAGCGAGTTAACTCGGTTGGGCTCAAGTCTCTTTTTTTCTTATAATTGCTATTTTTCTAATCCTTTCCATCTCATGATTCAACATTCAACATTGGTTTTTTTATAAAACAAAATAGATTTCATTATTTTCTTCATTTTACTTTTTGTTAGGTCATCCTGATCTCATAACCTAACCCGTAGGTTAGACGGGTTGGCCCGAGCAACCTAAAGCTTATAATTGCTATTTCTTTTCCTTTTGTATGTTTTGAGTTTTTTTTTTTCAATTTAATCCTTCAACATTTGGTTAGTAGAAAATCAAGCTTCAAGGTTTTTCCAAGTTTATTGATTCTAGTCAAATGACTCGAGTCACAGGCTTAATGGGTTAACACAGGTTAACATCCTTTTTTTTTTTGCTTATTTTCTTTTTCATTTTCATCGTTCAATATTGTTTTTTTTTTTTCTCTTCTTTAAAACACTCTTTTCTCGGCTGAACATTTTTTTCTTCGATTTATTTTTTAATCCAACCTAGGGCAGAGGCTTACATAGCTAATAATTATACTAGAGATGTTAGAAGTATAACAAAAATCCTTGAAATCATTTTTTATCTAGTAAAACCAAATCTGTTGAACTATATATAACTGCTCAGCAGCAGATGGTCCAACTAATATTGACTGAAGTTATCCACATGGCAAAATGAACTGAAGCAATTGACCAATTATACAAATACAATGGGTAGATCAGTTACACTAGCATACTTGTTAACAAGATACTAACTAGTTTAGAAATTGCTAGCACAGCAGAACTATTTCCAACAAAAGTGACAATTGCATTGTGGTCCTAATATCGATGGCAATTGCATTGTGGTCCTACTATCGATGGCAATTGCATTGTGGTCATGCATGATCACAATGCCAGATGCACTCTAAATCTATTACCAAACCCAACAGAGCATAGCAGCTGGGTTGGAGAGGGGGAGGCACAGGGAGTGAGAGGAGCCATCTACAATTCCACTCCAAGTCCCCAGCACCAGAAAACCATACTAAATAACAGTACTATTGTTGATAAATTAGCATAAAATCAACGCCACATCATGCCCTGTGGCTATAAGATATACAGAGATTAACAGTTTCGAAAAAAATAAATTAAAACATGAATCTTACCTCCTGTTGAAATTCAGCAGGACCTTGCATGCTATTAGAGTCCAGCATCTTGACAGCCACCTGGGTTTGGCGCAAGACGCCTTTATAAATGTTACCATACCCCCCTTCCCCAATCTTACGGGATGGATCAAAGTGGTGAGTTGCCTCCTCAATTTCTGAGAAAGAGAAGTCAGAGAAGAACCGAGGCATGTGCGTGCTTGAGGCCTCTGTTTGATTTCTCCTCAGCTCCTCGGCTTCTTTCAGTGCATTGTCACGGCCCTTGTGCAAATGATCCCGTTCTTTCTTGTAATTTTCCAAAAGTCCCACAGCAGAGATGATTTTCTGCTCCAACTCCTTTACCATCTCATCAGACTCTTCAATTTGCTTCTCCAGCAGTGATTTGTGATCCTGGGCAATGCAAAGTTCTCCCATGACTTCATCCTGTTCTTTATTTATCTTTTCAAGTTCTTTATTTATCTTTTCAAGTTCTTCCT
>Ga0325404_1009184_pt1 | contig 10085 bp, 6 predicted proteins | sample PopdelMetagenome_18_FD_205664 | JGI IMG/M metagenome (GOLD analysis project Ga0325404, IMG submission 205664) | Populus deltoides microbial communities from Bellville, Georgia, United States - Xylem-Control-R1 | ecosystem: Host-associated > Plants > Phyllosphere > Stem > Wood/Secondary xylem...
TTTTTTTTTTTTTTTTGTTCTTGCTTGATTGTCATGGAATTTCATGATTCACCGATGCTAGACCTATATATCAAGAGTTTAATCTTGTTTCTAGCTACTAGCTAGCCTCAAATCTTGACCATACAAGAATTAATCACTGCACGAATTTCTGTCTTCGTTGAAACTTTGCTAGCAATTATATCACATATATATTTTATATATTTCCTTTGGTTTTTAGTTAAGTAAAAGATTTAATATATAATTCTCAAAGCATGGAAATTATTTTTTTTTGGTTGTGTGTGGCTTTGAAACTCCATCGTTGACAACCAATACCAATAAAATGAAAGCAAACACGTATCTAAAAAAAATAAAAGAAAGAAAAGAAAATCAATTTGCATGACATTAGGTGGATATTACTTGGCCTGTTCATATTTCTTGACTTATTAGTTAACCCAAACTTTCCCTTCTTTCTACTGCACACGAATTTTCAACATCCAGTGATGTTCTATTAATTAATTTCTTCTTCATGGAGTATATTAATCAAAAAATAGTTATTTAAAAAACAACTTCTTAAAAGTTAAATGGTTATTTACAGGAAAATAAAATGATTGTGTTATAAATAAGATAAAAAAAACAGAAATAAATAAGATAATTACTAATATATTATATTGCTAAAATTAATTTCGTTATATATACTTTAGCCTATTAATCTTGCCCGCGAGGTTAAGTCAAGACAAAAAGGTGATGGCTACCTAGCTCATGGCTGGCTTGCCACGTATACATCCTGGCAATTACCCAAAATATCTAGGTTTTCCAGAGGAAAAAAAAACCCTTCAAGCTCACACCTTCAAAACATTACCAAGAATGGGAAAACGGTGGCCAACGATTGACCATTGCATTAATTTCGACATCAAAAATCATAATTTCTCTCCGAATTTTCCAACGTAACCAAACTCGTGAATTGGACTTGGAATAGAAATCGATCGAACAGTGGAAAAGTTTCTCCTAATTGCATGCATGTATCGATCGATCAATCGACCGAGAACATTGTTTTATATAGAAAATAGTTGTTTCTGTTCAAACCTACGGCGCCCAAAGAAAAGAAAGAGGAAAGGGGTTCGAAAATGAATAGAGATTCCATTCAAAGACATGCCATGTAGACTTGTCCTGTGGGGCAATAAGATTTTACGGGTATGGATAATAATTGTTTTTTAAAATATTTTTTATTTATAAATATATTAAAATAATATATTTTTTATTTTTAAAAAATTATTTTTAACATCAACACATTAAAACAATATAAAATAAATAAAAAATAATTTTTTAAAATATATTTAAAATGTAAAAACAAATAGTCATTTTCTTTCTTATGCCTAGTGGATAGAATATATGTGAACGAGGTATACAGTGCCTAACTACGAACGTGCACGAAGGGAAATATTGACCACCGAACCCAACGACTTGCATGGAGACAAATATTAAAGTATTCTTCGAGACAAATATATATAAAGACTTACTTTAAATGATATGGAGGCCACATCCTTCTTTTTCTGAATCTTTCATTGATTTTTTTTTTCTTTGGTTCCATTCCTTTTCGATATTAAGCGTGCTTTTAGATATTAGTCAATACAATATAATTCCCTTTTTAATTTTTTTTTTAATTTTAGGCCGTACTTGTTTGGCAGTGTTATTGTGATTGTTTTTCAAATAACTTTTTGTACTGAAATGCATGCCAATGATTTTTTTTTTTATTTTTTAAAAATTATTTTTAACATTAGCACATTAAAACGATCCAAAACATATAAAATATATTAAATTTTAATAAAAAAATTTAGTTTTTGAAAACGAGATTTGCACGGTTGAAAATTAATTTATAAACTTAGCTGAATATTCCATGGAGACTTTTTTTTTTTTTTTTTTGCTTCTTGTTACAAAGTAAAAAATCTTCATTCAAGACAGCAACAAAAAAATGGAAGTAAGTTAAAAAAGGTGTTTGAGGTTATATTAATTATGCCCCCATGCTGCGGAAGCTATACGATTTTGATTATTTATTTATTTTTATACAATCAACTGTTTAATGATTTAATTGTATTATCATAATTTCGTTTGTTTGTTGCTGTTTTTACTATTTTTGAGCAGGAATAATAATAGATATATATCTATGAAAAATGTTTGAACCAAAATTCATATAGTTTTTATACCATTTTAATTTTTTTGAAACCAAGTATGAATGCTTAATTTTTTATTGATTAAAATTGAATTTAGAAATTTTCAATCCCAATCATCAAATCAAAAGGTAATGAAAATTTTAAAATATATAATCTATCAAATTTAAATTTTTAACTACTCTCAATTTTCAGAATAGATACTTGATTTCATAATTTTTTAAAAAAACATTTAATTACAATACAATAAGAGTTCAAGTAATAGTTAATTTAAATTCTATATTATCATAAATTCTTGAACAACACAAAGGGATTTAGACCTTATTTGTTTGACGGAAAGTGATTTTCTAGAAACTAGTTTTCAAATTTTCTTGTGTTTGTTTGTTATTATAAAAGTTAATTAACGAAAAACACTTTCTAATTAAAGGAAAATTTGGCTTGGTTTCTAGGAAAGTGTTTTCTTTTTATTTTGGGGGGAAAACACTTTCTAGAATTTTTGAAAAATTTTAAAATATCATATTATTTGCTGATTATATCAAATTTTATGGAATCTTTGATAAAACCGGTATACCCAAGTTTTCTAACGATCCTAAACCAAACAACCAGGTGACAACTCCCTTGACTATCAACATAGCGCTCCTACGTGCAACACTTTATAAACAAACATAGCCTAAATTGAAGTTATTTTTTTTTATGTAAAATATCTATTATTCTAAATTATGTTCCACGATAAAGAATTTATTTAACATCCCATTAGAAGCACATATATTTAATTAAGAATCAATGTATATATTGTGATTACCGAGTCATCAATTTGGAAAGATTGAATGGCTTGAATCTTAATCAACTAATTTTGTCATTGCTTAGAACTTTATTAATTTTGATTCACGGTTTTCGTTTTCGTTAGTAGTATTTTCTTTTGATGTGTTTTACATTATTCACATGAGAAATGCATAATTTGTTGAAGTCAACTGATGCAGGCAACTTAATCTCCTCTTTTTTACGTTTACATTCCTCTTTCGATTTTCAACCATCCAAGCCCAAGACTTTCATGGTCTTCCATTGCAGCAATTTAAACAAGAATCACTCTGTTCTTGCGGTACCCTAGCTAGTAGTCTGTTTCCTCCATGAATGTTGGCTTTTCATCAATTGGGTAACTTTTATCTTCTCTCATTTTATTATTAAAGAATAGTTTGGGAGTGCCATAATTTTTAATTTTAGAAATTTGATTTTTTTCAATGTTTTTTTTTTAATAATTTTGATGTATCAATGTCGAAAATAAAAAACAATATGAAAAAATTATTTTAATATATTGATATAAAATATATTGATTATATCAAATTATTTGAATATATTGACTTCCTACCTAGTTATATAAAACAAGCTTATCATATTGATAAAAAAGCATGCGTATGTGACAATTAATTGGTTGGTAAATCACTTCAACATTAATATCTTAAGAAGCTTTCAAACTAGTCATATCACAATAATACAAGAGTGTTTATAAATATTAGGGTTTGTAGTCATCGCATAGTTAGTAAAGTTTCGAAGATTGAGATCAATATGTAATTATTTTCTTAATGTATTACATCAATGATAGAGATGCGTTGTTAAAATTATTTATTAAAAAAAATAATTTCAATTAATGTATAAAATTATCCATTAATATTATGGATTCATGAATAAAAATAACACACACAAGAATAGAGATAAGAATGACGATCATGCCCGAAATTCAAGAACTCCAAGGATGTGAATAAATTATGATAAAAATGTCAAAACCCCACCTAATTAAACAATTGCAGAGTTTCAAAACTCTTGAGGGAAACAAAATCAAAATAGAAGAAAATGACAAGGTTGACTGAATTTTACGTTGACCATGTTGATCCTACCTCACGTGGCTTCCTAACCTGATTAAGAAATTTCGTGAGTGGTTAGGTTTTGAAAGTAATGCACGGACTAATTAATTAGAGCCATAAGCTAAACGGCATTAATAAATAAATAAATAAATTAGACACTAAGTTGGCGTATTGCCACAAGCAACAGAGCAATTCTATGCACAGATACTTTTCGCAGTACCATTCTTTTCACCATATAATGTCGATGTTCTTTATTAATTTTTGGTTTGCATTTCTCAATAATAAATGCATTTCAAACATTTGGAGCTTTTTTTCCTTTCCAATTTCTATGTTTTATGCTGAGAATTGATCCATGGCTTGCTTTCTTTTTGTAGTTCAAATTCCGGCACTTACCATTCCAACATTAATTTATGGGGTTTTTGGGTTGATTTCATGTCCATGATGGAGGAGGGATTATTGACCAGAACTAAAAAAAAAAAAAAATTAATTTTAAATTGTTGATTAAAGTTTCATAAAATATATTGAGCTGATAAATAACAAATTAATTAAGTATAAAATAGATGTTTATATATAACTCTTTTCAAACTATGGTTTTGAAAATTCAGCACACTTAAAACCTTATTATAAAGCTGAAATTTGATATTTTTCAAAACCATGGTTTTATATGCAAATTATAGTTCTGAGAACACAATCTCAAATGAAGGAGGAGTGTACAGTGTGGTGGAATGCTCATCCATCCATAAATAAAAAAAGATGTGAGTTAATTTTTCTATATAATTTATATTAATATTTATTATAAGGTCATATAATTGATTAATTTTAAAGTATGAAATAATTATATATCATCAATAATAAAATGAGTAACCACACGGGAGAATGGAAAATAGCAAAGAAAATTTAGTGAGCAAGCCCCACTAAAACAACACGCAAGCACATGTATATATATGTTGTGCAAGCCCTGTATTTCTCCTCCCCATACATCATTTACCAAATTTTTTAGGTGTTAAGTTTGATTATTAAAAATGAGAGTATGGGAATGAGAATCGACATGGAATAATAATAATAAATAACACCATCACTATTCCCATGAATGAAATAAATTAATTTTTTAAAAAATTAAATTAATTTAATTCTATTTTTTGTTTTTGTTTTGATTCTCCCTTTTCTTATAACGAGGAACGAGAGAAATTATATTCCTATTTCTTTCTCGAACAAGAACCAAACGCATCTTGTATTCTTGCCGACAAAAAACCTCACTACTTCTTTATTCGGATCGACACCCTTTTTACCTTTTCGATGTCTTTTGTTTTGTTATGTTTTCAACTTTCCTTCATTTGTTTACATTGTTTAGACAGATTTCTCTTAACTTGGAACAACTTTAAGACCGACAAAATGGACGGCACACGTCTTTTGACAATTAACACTGCCAAATTGTTCCTCCCTCCCTTCTACATTCAAAACAGAAAGGAGCTCATAAATCTTCTTACTCTTCTTGGTTAAAAAACACCAATTTTGTTCCTCATTTTGGTCGTCTTCTGCTTGTCTTTTCCACAAATCGTTCATACACAAGGGAAAAAAAAAAAAAAAAAAGGACCCAAGATTTTTTATACCTGACTAGCTATTCTGATGTTTCATGCATGGTTGCCTAGTGTTGGGATTGGTTCATATTGAGGGGTGGTGGCGGGGTTTTTTTTATATTTTATTTTTACGATCAGCTTGCGATCTAGCTAGCTAGTTGGCAGTAATTAAGTGAGAAAAGTTGTCATCACATCAGGGTGATTCTTTCTTGAGGAATAAATTAATGGTACGATAAACTAGCTACCTCCCAAAACATGATCATCAAGATTAATTAATTTTAAGGATTTAAATTAAGTTTTCTAATGCCACTCGAAGATATCATATATAATTGTATTTCTTAAGGGAACGCCATCGTGTAGTGAGAATAGAAAGGACAAGTTGTTAGAAACTATATGTGCGTGTGCATGGATATATTTAAGAGAGCAATCAATTTCATTATCTTAATTTGACTACATCATTGGAAATGGACAGTTTTTTCTTCTCCTTTGATGTGAAATTGTAGAAAAGGAAATTGCTAATGAAGTCTTTAATTTCTTGTTTAGGTTCTAGCCGACTTAGGGTTCATTTGGCATATATAGCAGAGCAATCACTTTTTTTTTTTTGTTAAATTTTAATTTTTTTATTACAAAATAATTTTTTATATATATTTTTGGATTGTTTTAGTATGTTGATGTTAAAAATATATTTTTAAAAAAATTATTTTAATATATTTTTAAATAAAAAATACTTTGAAAAATAATTTATATTATTATTTTATTAAGCGATTGTATTTTTATTGCGGTGGAAAACTTGAGGTAACTATAAAGAAAGAAAATTTGGGTTATTTTTTTAAAGCTTAAAGAATTTTATATATTGGTTTTGCAAATTGTTAATCGCCATTCTAAATAATATGATCTTGACTTCATGATTTACCTTTGGATGTTCCTTGGGCTTTTACAACTTTTTAGTATTACTCTCTTTTTGAATATTAGCTTGTAACTAAGAATTAATTTTTTTTTAATTAATATAAATTTTTGGATTAACTTGTATGCATCTTGATTAATTTTACAAATCCTGAAATTAATAATTATATAAATTTTTAGTAGCTCTAAAATTTATAAAACTCGAATTGAGAATCTTTAAAATATAAATTTAAAATCTGATCATCAATCATCACCCTTTCAAATTACTAATTCGTATAATCTTGTTAGGTACTTAGTCGTTCTTCGTATTAACTTTAGCTCGTGGAATTAATAGATAATTGGTTGATCCATATAAATATGTGTGGTATTTTTCCTCTATGTCCCTTTCAATCTCTGACACTGCACTCAACAAGAATATCTAGTGTAAAATCATGCACAAATCCCCAATAAATTGGTATCAGAATCGAAGTCTGCGCTAACATAGTTTGATACTAATCCAATAGATTCATTCGTACCAATTTGCACGGGTTGTTTTTTCATATAATTTTTTTTTCAATCTCTTTAACTTTACACTCTACAAGGTATGATAATACAAGTTATTTTAAAAGTCAGTAGTGGTCCAGGGTGACTGGTTTCTGTATAAGCAACCCATGCTTATGAAATTTGATCAATTGTTACTTGTAAGACCATCCTACTCCATTTCTTTGTCAAATAAAAAGCTTAATTATCAAATTCTTATCCAAATATAGTGTAAAAATTATATCATTGTCGATGCTAGGCTGGAGATCAAATTAATTTTCTTAATGTAAAAAAAATATCTAGATGTTACAAGCATGTTTTCTAGTAGAAAAAAATTAAATCGTGTAGGAGTTGATTTAATGTGATCTAATCAACTTGACAAATTTAAAGACAATTCAAAAAATTATTAAAAATATAGTTTGACTAAAAACAATTTAAGATAACATGTTTTTTTTGAAAAATATTGAGATAAAAACATATTAGATCAACCTGGATCAACTTGTTAAATTCACGACCCGAATCATGAGAACGAGATGACCCCAAATAAAGCAATAAAACCAAATATGAAACCTAATTCTTAAATAAACCAATATCAAATGATGAAATTGAAAAAAAAATCAATTAAAAAAAGACAAAAAGACCAACTCAAGTCAACTTGGGTTAACTTGTCAAAGCTGCAACCCGGGCCATGTAACTGGGATAACTCTATAGAAAGTAAATCATAACAAATTATGAAACTCAATTCTCAATCAATCCAATGTTGAATGATGAAATTAAAAATTTTTTTTGATAAAAAAGATAAAAAAAAACCCGAGTCAACCTGAGTTAACCAGCCAAACTTGTAATTCAGGTAATGAGACTGGGATAACCTTATAGGAAGGAAAAAAAATAAAAATATGAAACTCAATTCCAAATCAACCAATTATTGAAGGATGAAATTGAGAAAAAAAAATTAAACTAAAAAAAAAACCTTGAGTTAACCTAAGACTCAGGATAAACAATTCCAATGTTGAATGATGAAATTAAAAATGATAAAAAAAATCCGAGTTAACTCGTTAAACTCATGACCCGGGTAATAAGATTAGAATAACTTAATAAAAAGCAAGACGAAAAAAAGTTATAAAACCTAATTCCAAATCAACTAAATATTGAATAATAAAATTAAAAAAAATTAAAAAATAACAAAAAAATTTAAATTGAGTTAACTAGCAAGAGCCGTGGCTTGGGTTATAAGATTAAGATAATTTCATAAAAAATAAACAAAAAAATAACCTAAATCAACATGGGTTAACCTGTCAAACCAGCGATTAATATTATAAGATTGTGATAAACCTATAGAAATCAAATCAAACAAATTATGAAGACCTATTTTTAATTAACTCATTTTTGAAGGTTGAATTTGAAAAAAACTCAAAGTGAAAAAAGGATACAATAAAATGATGTGAGTTTACTTGGGATAACCCGCAAAACTTGTAATCCAAGCTATAAGATGATAATAACTTTATAGAAAGCAAACCAAAATAAATCATGAATTTTAATTTATAATCAACTCGAAAAATAAATTTAAGAAAAAACTATTAAAAAAAAATTAAGCCATCAATTCGGATAACACAAATTTACTTCAGCAATCTTAATTTTTTGAGTAATAGAAATGAAAATGCAAGAACATTTAAACCCCACCAACGCTCCTCCATCATGGAATTGGCAAGAATTCTTTGAGAAGTTGAAAATCCTTTCACCCAACAAGAACAAAAAAATAAAATTAAGGTCGACTGGGAAGTCATGTCCATCTGATTAATTGTCGGCCATCTACTGTAACCCAAAAGAAGTAACTTGGATGCACGACATTAAAGACTACATTTTGGACCCTGAAAATTGAAAGAACTACTTTTCCATGGGCAATTTCGGTGGGGACTTTGAAGCAAGAAAGTTCCGTTTTCTCCTCCTCCTCCTCCTCTTCCTGTAGCTAGGTAGCAGATTCTAAGAATATAATGATACCTTTCAGACCATGTCATGTGATTTGGTCTGAAATTCAGGACCTCCTTCTGATATATATAATCTTGGTCAAGTTCTTTGAGTCTTAAGCCATGTGTACATGGCCGGTTTTTTCAATGAATGAGAGCATATTTCCAAACCAAGCAACCACTTCAAGCCATGCACCCGTGCGCCCTTCGTGTATTCGTGTTCACAACGAAGATGCACTTGTCTTTCTTCTCTCTTTTTTTCTTGTTTTTTTTGCAGCATTTCTACCCTTAATGGTTCAGAAATTGTCAACAAAGTCTTTTCATACATATTTGGCGATGGACTTTGTTTGAATGTTCACAATATGTTGTAAGAATAATCTCAAAGATATAAATAGTCTCAATTTTTCTTCCCCGTCATTTCTATCCTTAATGGGTAAGAGATTTCCAACAACGTCTAATTTGCATACATATTCGGGCATAGACTCTGTCCGAATTGTATAATTTTTGAAGTAAGAAAGCACAGATTCTTGTTGATGTTCACAACTCAGAAATCAGCTTTTTTTTTTCTTTACGAATAAAATTGATAAAAATTTAATTAGAGCCAAAACGGATACTAACTTTATGGGGGTGTTTTTTTTTCTTTTTTTTTTTGGATAAAAAATAAGTTATTCTCATCAAAATTATGAAACCGTTGAAAATATTATTTGTCATTTGAGTTTTAAATAAATCAAGCACATACCTCATTGATTGCGAAGAAAATCCACAAGAATTAATCATGTTAACAATAACGTATACTGAACCATGAACCCTTGTCAACCTAACTGCCTACTCTCGTGACCCACATCACATAATTATGGATCCCAAATGCATGTATTACGGGGAAGTGATTATTTTGAAAAATGTTTTTTTTTATTTATTTAGATCATATATATTGTTTTTATTGTTTTAAAATTTATTTTTAACATTAACATATTAAAATATTAAAATGATCCGAAAATATAAAAAAATTAATTTAAAATAAAATAAAAATTTAAATTTATTTAAAAATACTTTTAAAATAAAAAAATAAACAGCCTGTAGAGAATATGGAGATGATTCATTTGAAACGTGGCAACCATA
>Ga0325404_1009185_pt1 | contig 10081 bp, 5 predicted proteins | sample PopdelMetagenome_18_FD_205664 | JGI IMG/M metagenome (GOLD analysis project Ga0325404, IMG submission 205664) | Populus deltoides microbial communities from Bellville, Georgia, United States - Xylem-Control-R1 | ecosystem: Host-associated > Plants > Phyllosphere > Stem > Wood/Secondary xylem...
TTAAAAAAAAAAAAAAAAACCAACAACAACCACAATTTGGATGGAATCTGCTATCAAATATGGATGGAAATACTTGGTTAAATTTTTTAAAAACTACAGGCGACACAATTGCTATCCACATAACTCTTCCTGGTCCAGATTTGTAGTTTTGTGCAATTTGGCAGGAGCACCTTCCCTTTGCACCTAAGACAACAGTGGTGGGGCTCGATCCTGGAGGATATGAAAGAAAGTGTGACTACTGAGAGAGATTTTACCACTTTTCCAGATGGACTCGTAAGATATTTTTGCATCAACTACTGGAAACAAAGCTGAGGCAGATAGGATTTTTTTTTTTTTTTTTTTTTTTTTTGCTTGAATCAGTTTGGGTGGTCTCAGCCTGAGCTCAAAGCATCACAAAAAACAGGACCCAAATCTTCACTTCTCAGACCAAAACTAAGATTTCTATCAGCAAGCATGGAAACCTCTTCAGTTCTGTCACTCTCTCAGCTCTCTTTTTTCTTACCAAAACCTTACAGGAACAAAGCTTATCCTTCTTGGCCGTGCAAGAAACCAAGAACCACTCAACCAACTCGCTTGTACTGCCAAAAGATGTATGTCCCTGGTGGGTGTCACACAGAGAAACATACATCTTTGTGTTTCTTTATCTTTTTTAAGTTTTAATTGTTAGATGTATTATGTAGGATTTGGAGAAGCATCACCAGAGAAAAAGGCAGCAAAAAACCTGCATGATTTCTTCACTTACATTGCTGTTAGAATTGTCACTGCACAGCTAGAGGTTCCTCCTTTCCTTGCTGCTGAAGTTTCGTCTGTTTTGTTTATAAGCTTATGATTGTTTATTTGGATGATTTCATCTGTTAACAATTATTTCCCAGAGCAGAGCTATAGCCCCGAAGCATATGAAGAGTTGATGGAGTTTTTGAGTAGGCATTCCTTGAATGATGGAGACAAATTTTGTGCTAAACTGATGAGGGAATCTTCTAGGCATAAGGGTTTGGGTAATGCTAACCACACATCTCTTATTGGTTCTTAATTTTCTATTTCTGTTCTTAATTCTTCCTCTCTAACATTATATCCTTTTTTCTCTCAAACGTGCCCAAATCCTATGATTCAAATTACAACATCATGTCCACATTACAGCTATGCGAATCTTAGAGGTCAGCACACTTTTTATTCTTGTTCAAAATTTCATTTTTTTTAACCAGAAATGCCAGCCACATCTGCATGTATTGATCAACAATAAACTGAATCTATGGCAAGCTGCTGTAGGTTCGATCTGCGTACTGTAAGAATGATTTTGAGTGGGACAACTTGAAGAGATTATCAGTGAAGGTCAGAATTCAGTCATTTTGTTTCTGATGCTTCTTGCCATTGATAAATGATGATGGATAATTCTTCTTATTGTTTCGTGGTTCTTTGGCCTCCTTTTTACAGATAGTTGATGAATCAAACACAAGCCTCATGAGAGATTATGTTGTCGAAACGAGCCCCACTAAAGAAAGTGAGAAGTGATCAATCTATACGCACCAGTTGTTGTATCTGTCTGAATCCATCCAGTGTTCTGGCCTGATTACACCATATTCCTATGTTATGCAATAGAAATATCCTTCTGATATGAGCTATGATAGCCATTCGAATGGTTAAGGTTCCAAAGTTCGATCGCAGGCGTTGGAGACCAAATTATTGTAATATATGAACACAAGAGTTAATTGATGAAGTTAATTGATGAAGATTACGCTAGATATCTTTTTAATGTAATGCTTTCTAGTATTCAATCCGTGTACATTGTTGACACTTTATTGGTTTATTGTTCCATATAAAAAGGAAATTGCAGAACAAATATACAAAGTTACAGAAACAAACACAGGAAGTGAAGCAACAAGAAAGACGTCTTCTGTCAACCTGGAACAGAGTGTGGCATCTTCTTGAACCTTATTTGATCAAAGCTCATCCAAGACCATAAATTGAGCAAGACATGAGCTTCCCTTCCTTTGTATTCTTAATAATCTACAAATGCAAGAACTAGCTAAACTGGAAGCAAAATTATGTACTGGATGTTTATCCTGCAAAGCTAATCTGCAGTCGCCTCATGTTCCTTCTGTGGCTACAGACAATAACCAAATCACAGAGGGTAAACAAAATGAGGGTTTATTGTTTATTGAAAACACAGATGATTCCATGATTGACTAGCTCATACATCGAAAATGAAGAATCATGCTATATATGGAAAACATGTTACCATGGTATAGAGGCGAACGTCACTCGAAGCATGTATATGCCCAGTGCTGAAATATGATTGAGCATATTCTTCAATGTGCTCCACCCTGCAAGTCATTTTCAATATATCATGTCATTTGAGGTTGAAACTTTAGCGAAATAAGAAATTATCAGACCACAAATCCATTAAAAAATGTCAAAAAATACCAATTCCTTTTGTAGCAAATTAACAAGACAAGGTACTATTATTGTTTTGATTATGGGGCAGGTCTTCTAGGTAAAAGCTGTCAAATATTAGATCTAAGGAAGCACAGACACGAATACAAGCTATAGGTAAGACATGATACAGATACGTTGATACATCAATTCTTGAGAATTGAGGATGTGATACATTGTGGATAGGGAATTATACCAGCAATATTCATCAGTTATTGTCCATCAATATTAAAGTACATTAGTTTAATATTGTAAAATTCAAACATGCAAAATATTATCTTTTTCAATATAAGAATGGATGAAACTGCACTAAAGAAGTAACAGGGAGGTCCCAGATACATTTATATAAGCATTTTTTAAATATCCCAAGTATCCAAAAGAAATTACAATTTTATTAATTTTGAATGTGTTTTAGAAGAATTTCATACGTATCTAGAACTATTGGATCATTTATCGAAATGGAAACAGGCTCGATACGGAAATGTAAGGGATTTTGAAGCATCTGTGCTTCATAGGTTAGATCTAATCCATTCTGTGAGTATTATATGTGGAACCAGCCTTTCCTTTGTTCAATCATGCAGTCTGAAAACAATGCTGGTATTGTGAAGAGAGTCACACCTGTACATGTAGTTCACCATGATACCTCCACTTTGACGAAGACCTTTCTCAGACCGGTCTGCCATCCAACTTAATCTTTCAACCATCTGTTTCACATTGCAATACATAACTTCAGTATTCATAAAGTTTTCAACCTGGAGGTCATTTTGTTTCTAATCTTTCCAACTTTTAGATGATAAACCACATAAAATCACTGGGAGCGTTTTCAAACTCTACATCTGCAGGTTTCAAAATCAACCCACGATAAAAAAAATAAACAAAAAGAAAATATAGTACATTAAGTGAGACCATACCAGGTCTGCCAGTAGATGTGATTGCTAAAAGTGATTCAATTGCTAATTTAGAAATTTCAGGTTAGATGATATACCGATCCATTTTGCAAGTGAAAATTTGCCACAGAATCTAGAGCTTTTCCTCCCTTCTTCTCTTGGAGAAGGTACCTGCAATAGCATTTTATAAAATGAAAAAATTAAGGCTTTATCCAACACCAGAACTGAGAAATATAAGGCCACCTCCACCACACCCGGTTATTAAACCTCCGTGTCCCTTACTCCACATGACCTGTCATTTCTATGAAACAAATGGAACAACTTTATGAGGAAGTGTTCTTTTTACGCAAGGAAAAGAAAGTTACAATTATATGCACCAGAGGCAGAGAAAGTTACAATTTCAATCAATATTGTATGTTGCTTCAACTGCCATGCCTTGTGACAATTTGGTTCATTCGACATTTTCAATTAGAAATATAACCTTTTGCAGGGGATTCAAAGCCCCTGGCCAGCAGTTTCATTAGACTTAAATGTTAAAGTTCTCTTACCTGGCACACAACCGCATTAGAGGGGGCTTCAAGGCAGAGAGTAATTCAGCTGAACTGGTCCACTCATAGTTTGTTGATGTCAGCAAGTTCAGCATCACTTCCATACCATTTTTTCCAGCACAAGTCTCCCTACAGACTGAAGTGTGTTATCCATCTATAGCATTTTGATGCAAGTTCTTAATTAGTCATAGTTTTAAGAAACATAAGAGAAGCAACTGTTGATACTATGATGAGACTATGATATCATGATGATTGGTCCAAGACGACCTTTGAGATGTCATGTACAAAAGCACTGCAATTTTGAGGAAAACAGAGAGCAACAAGGATCATGTATCCATATTTTATCTGCTGGAGACTGGACCTGCCACCTTTCAATGTTGTTCAATGAGATTCTAACAGCTTCTTTCAACACAAAGAACTGTTGTACAATATAAGAGGATTATACTGCCTTCATTAGGTGGCAGGCTTCTGATCACCTAAATTATCAGAATGTATGACATATTTGCAAAATCTGTGTATATTTGTTTTCCATGCTGGTAAAAAACTGCTAAAAGCCCTTGGTAAAAGAAAACGTTTAGGACTCTTTAGAATCTGCTTCAGTTGGAAAATAGTGGAGCATGATGGTGCAAAAGTGGAACTGAGATGAAAAAATAAATTGCTGAATGAGGGAATTAGTTGTCTAATATGTGTTAGGATGGTAAAACAAATTATAGGAAATTGCATCTTAGAAAGGATTGATGCTCGAGTATGACCTAGAAGCGAGAAAAAAGAGGAAACTTTGAAGCAGCCTGTGAGAGACATTTTTTTAGTTTTATAAGAATACTATTCCAGATGCTATTGGGGAAAAGACTCTCTCAAGGATACAAACCACAGAATAATCAAAATTTGAAGAGACGATAACAAATAGAAACTTACGGAGCAGAATTCATGAGCTTTCTTTCTTCATCTGGTTCAAGTAAATTCTCCTGAAAAGTGGAACCAGATCCACCTGCTGGTTGCTCCATGTTGTCCCCTTTAGCAAGTACTGATTGAGATGCCAGCTTAGATAGCAACCATTGCATGTATCCGGGGATTGGGCTTAGTGTTGCAAATGTCTTTGTAGAATAAATGAAAAATGTCAGCAACTAATAGAATCTCACAAGACAAAATACCTTATTTAACCATGAAATTCCAGAAAAAGCAAGGATTAATTATAACTTCTTCATTTCCAACAAAGCTACTAATATCAAGTGACTTTGAATGAGCAGAAAAATGTAGTCTTAACAAACACATTCCATTCTTCACTCTATTGAAGCAACAAGGTTTAAAGGAAATTTTGTCGAATAAAGATACCGGAATTTTAATTTTAAAAGGATGAGAATGAGAAAAAAAATACTTACAGATACTTGTGGCATATCTCTTTTCACCAATGTGATCACACGTTTAATAAGAAACTTCCCTAGATTGATCCCTGCCAAGCCAGGCTGTCAACTTTCTGTAAGTATGTAATCAGATGAAAAGGAAGCAGATAATCAAAGTTCATTGTTCAACACTCTGTTATTGATAAAGAATTGCTGTCATCAGTAAATACTCATGCACACTGAAAAACACTTGTAAGTTACAACCATCATGTCTATGTACACATTAGTAAAAGGTGCATATCGTAAACAAAAAACAGCAACTACTATAGGGCACATCATCAGGAAAGAAGAAGAAGCTTCAATGCAAGGGCAGGGTGAATGTTTTCTCTCACAAAAGATATACTGGAAAGTTTAGTTCAACTAAAGGCAAAGGCAAAGGCTCAGGCAACAAGAGAGCAGAAATACATGGTGTAGTAGTATATTAGACTTTAGGCATGCCATAATTGATAATCAACCATCAGTGAACCAAATTTTCACAACCCGACATGCCTTCAATCTGAAATCAATAGAGGATAGGCAATGTTAACTATTCTTACCTGAGTAGACGATATAGAATAAAATAATGCACATGTGGCCTCAGGTTCAGGTATGGAAGGATCGTCCCACAAAACTTCCTGTTAGAATTTAAGAAATTGTCAGCAATACACTAAGGTGAAATGGAAACTTCAATTTGTGAAACGAACCTGTATTGTCCGAGCCACATTCTTCAGAAGTGCAACTTCTATGAAAATAAGGGGCTCACCTAAAAAGAAATTCAATTTTTTTTTATCACAGCAAGTACATAGTTAAAGGTTCTTTTAAAAAACCCAGAAGCAACAGTTTCATGCATAGATGCTATAACTCCAATTCATAATGTATCAATCTAGTCCCATGATTTCTGGTGAACATTTTATAATTTGCTTGAGACAGATTCAAGCTCTTGACTCAATGTATGCACTTCAAATTTACTGCTAAAGAGGCTGATTAACACTATTTTCATTTGTGAGGTTTCTGCCTTTCTTGCATTGGGAAGGGTAATCTCCATTAAAAAATTTCATCAGTGATGGGTGCAGGATATGAAACAGTTTATGAAACATTTAATATCGCATATCAATTTCAAAGGAAGTGAAATAATTGGTCTGATGCTGTGAGGTATAGACCTTCTATCACCTGTATCCATAACATTAACCAAATGTTAAGGGAAAAAGGTAGATGAACTGGATTGTCCACACAAGCAGTGAGAAGATTTGCTAACCTGGTATTGATGTATGCAAATACCCAAAACAACGGCGGCCAATGCCCAACCTTCTTTTAAGATCCAAAAGATTGTTGATTGGATGCACAGCCTGGATGAAACAACACCATTAGAAAATGCACAACCTAAACAAGAAACAATTACATCCATGAGTAGTGCAAGACAGGTCAAGGAATCACACCTCATAAGCCACAATTTTCTCCAGCAAAGAAGCAGAATCATCCCATGTAATCTGGTGAAGCTCCAATGCAGCTGGACTAAGCCAAGTACTAAGTTTCTCCTTTAAGAAGTATTCTAATGCTCGCAAAGACACAATATTTTCATGTCTGCATCCATAAAGAATCCATGAAGGAAATTTTGATCCGTCATTGTATATTGTGGTTGGTACTCCAAGAATTTAGCTTATATTAAAAAGTTAATACCATCAGTAACAAACTAACAATAATGATCAACCAAAAGTTTCTTTATGAAAAAAATTATGCATCCTAACTGGGAGTTAATTTGCAAGACCTTGTACAAAGAACCATTTCATTAGCTAGGGAATGGAATTGTGTAAAACTGCTGCGAGTGTAACGTTAAAGCATGAAAAGGTAGAACCTGCTACACTTTGACAACAGTGTTTATGGTTATTTCTATGTTCAACATCCAGTATACTCAGGGCTTGTTTGGGAGTATGATAGAGATTATGTTTTTCGCTCGGAAATGCATTAAAATAATGTTTTTTTTTGTTTTTTTAAATTTATTTTTGACATTAACACATTAAAACGATATGAAAACACTAAAAAAATTAATTTTAAGCAACAAGAAAATTTTCAAATTTTAGGCAAACAGATTGGTTGCACTGCCAAACACCCTTCAAAAGACAACCCAATGAGAAGCAAAGGTTTTCTTTTCCCTTTTTCCATAAAGTTTCTAATAGATATATGTTGCCAATAACATGACATTCTAAACAGATCCAAATCTGAACCAAAAATCCATGCAAATATGCAGGAAAAAAAATAACCTTACTCGAGAAAGGACAAGATATCAGCTCGAAGAATCGACAAGAACTTCAAACCCCCAGTATGATTATTAAACCGTTCAAAAAGAACATCATACGTCGGCTTAAGAGCTTGTCTCAAGTTTTTCTCAATCCGATAGAAAGCAGAAAACAACACACTCCCATCATCAACATTACTCGCTTCACCTTCATTACCTGAAAATCAAAACATCAATACCCCTCAATCTCAGAAAAGCATCCAAACAAACCTCAACACTAACACACCAATATTAACATATCCAGCAAAAGCCTCACCACTTTGAAGTTCAAGTCCAAGATATTGCTTCAACAATTCACGAACTTGATTCCTATTAAGATCATACTCTTTTGCAAGCACAAGCAACAATTTCTTCCGATTTTCATTCGAAAGACTAAAATAACCCTAAAAACCACAATTTTCATCATCAAATCAGTACTTAAACAACAAAATTAATTACAAATTCTTAACTTTTTACATCTATATCTACCTCAGAGAAATCATCAAGTACAGCATCCAAAGATTCAGTTTTGTTCAAAGATATTGCCAAGTCCATGGAATCCTTTACTACATCAAAATTCCTATAAAATCAATATAAAATAACAAAAAGAATTATTTAATTTATAGAACAAATAAAGTAATCAAAACCCATTAAATATAATTAAAAATCAACAACAATTAACATTAAAAAAAAAATAACTAGACCTCTCAGTATGATTTCCAAAAGCACTGGACTTGATGCTTGAATCCGCTGAAGACCCTTCATTTCTTGGAGGATTAGACATCATTTGACTAATCCCATTCTGTTTTTGAAAAAAACAAATTAGTATTTTCAAAAATTAACAAAATGATTCTTAAAATTTTGAAATAAGTTACAAGAAAAAATCACAGCACTTACAGAGACTAAAGGAGAGGTAGAAAGCTTCGAGGGGTCATTATTAAGTCTCATTTTGGTTCGCATTAAAATCGATTATCCTTCCTTGTTCATTTACAATCACAACACTTACAGTTTTTTTCATTAATTATTTTCAGTTCAATTAAATTTTAATTTAATTTAATTTTTAGAAATTTTGAGGTTTCTCTTTTGCTTTCGTTGTTGATGATACATTGCTGTCCACGAACTGAACCTTATTTCACTTGACTTCGCCGCATCTTCAGTGTCTAAACTCTAAAGCATGCTAAGAATTACTTTTGATCCTTATACTTTTGTTATTTGTTCAAATTAGACCCTATTGCATTATTTTGGCTCAAATTAAATTGTACAATATTAATTAATTAGAGGCGATTCAAAACTCCCTATTCATAAATTTTTCGGAAGTCCATTACTTGTTAATTTGTGAGATTCTTTCTGCTCTACTCGATCGAAAAAAACTCTTAATTGTTAAACCGCATTTAACATAGGGTGTTTGTCCTACGTTTTAATTGGAGTTTTTAAAGATTTTAATTTTTTATTTTAAATTAATTTTTTTATGTTTTTTATTATTTTAATATTTTAATATTAAAAATAAATTTTAAAAAATAACAATATATATTATTTTGATGTATTTTCAAAAAAAATTATTTTAAAAATTAATTTTTATTACAATTCCAAACACCTTTAATAACTTAAAAAATTTAAAGCTCTGGATTTAATTGATTTAATTAAAATTAGGTTTGTAGCTGACCTAGATAAAACATTAATCCGAAAAAACCTAGTTAATATGAACAAATTAATCAAATCAACACAAGAAAAAAAAAAAGAAAAACACAAAGTCAATAAAATAAAAATGATCAACTAAAATTAACCTAATAACTCACATGCTAACCCAGTAACTCAATGATCCTAGTCTTTTCCGAGTCCATATCTAGGTCGGATAGCCATGCTAAGTTAAAAACCTAGGGTCAAGTAGAATGCAATCCTAACTATATATGCTAAAATTCATAGGTGTTGTGCTTGCAGGTTAGACACATGCATGATCAATCCCGGTCGGACTTGCAGGTTTCTGTGCTAAACTGCTGGGCAAGATCGTGTTTTATATACTCAAGACATGCACATATATATATATATATATATATATATATGCGCCATCTGTGTATGAACTTGGGTCACGTAGCTGGTGAATTTGCAAAGGGTGGAGCAATATATAGATTAATTCTAGTAATGCAGACAATCTCCCTCGCTGGCCTATATAGTTCTGTGTTTGCTAAGTTTGTGGCCATTCTAGATCTGTGTTCATTCAATATTGCTCCAAAATCTCAATAGATTCACTGCAAACTACATCGACCACAAAAAATAATGAGTTTTATACTGTATATTATTTCACAAAAAATGTTTGTAGACAGCTATTTTCAACCTCAAAAGTATATGGTGCTCATGTGTTCTCCTACTTTTAATCCATATCTTATAATTCATGCATGAAAATGACAGAAACTATATAGGTGGATTTTTGCCAACTGTGGGATTCTTTGCCTCCATTCATGCATTAAGAAAAGGTTGAATGCATACAATATTAAAGTTCTGTCACTTTAATTGTGCCCTTCTTTTCAATGCATAACATATTTCAGCATCAACCGACTTTGCTAACAA
>Ga0325404_1009187_pt1 | contig 10080 bp, 7 predicted proteins | sample PopdelMetagenome_18_FD_205664 | JGI IMG/M metagenome (GOLD analysis project Ga0325404, IMG submission 205664) | Populus deltoides microbial communities from Bellville, Georgia, United States - Xylem-Control-R1 | ecosystem: Host-associated > Plants > Phyllosphere > Stem > Wood/Secondary xylem...
GAAACTCAAAAATAACAAAAATATAATTGTAAAATGATTGTTGACATTTTTTATTTGGAAAATAGTTGTGATGAACTCTTTAATTATATAAATGCCATTCTGTACAAATTATTAAATGATCACATTATATCGCTAAACAATTTTCACCTAACTAATTATTAAATAGTAAACTCTTAATTTTAAGGGGTGTAACTTAACTGGTTAGGTTCTGAATTTGTTCTCTGGAGGTCATCAGTTTGAGTCTCACAAATCTCAGAGTCACTTGAGCCTTACATGATTATTAACTTTAGGGCCCGTGAGATTAATCGAGGTACACGCAAGCTGACCTGAACACTCATGTTAGTCTAAAAAAATGGCACTCGAAACAGTATTAGATTCTTCAGATATCAAGAATCAAGGCACCCTTCAATTAGAAATAAATTCTAAACTATAAGAAACATTGTAACTCATCAGCCTAGATATCATTTCATGTATTGATTCATCGTCATATCCAATTTAGGAAAGTTTTGTAAACTCTAAAAATTTAATTGGAAAATAAAATTTAATTAATAATAAAAGTGAATAATAATAATAATAATAATAATAATAATAAATAAACAAACAAATAAAATAAATGAGAAGTTAATATTTATGTGTGTGTATTGGTAATTCATCCAAACTTGGAAGAAGGGTGGAGGCTTGTTGAGGAAGCCATTCTTTTCACCTTGAGTGGTCGGTCATGAGCATAGGGAGGGAGGTAAGCATTTTGTGAAAATTCTAGTAAAATCCACGCTAAAATTAATTAAAATAAACACTAAAAAGGGTTCATAGAGTTCTAAGTTAGGGATTGGAGTTTTCTTAATTATAAAAAGAAAAGAAAGGGATGGCAAGAAGAGGGGGAAAGGAAGAGAAGCGAAAAACTTATCTTCAACACTTTTATCACCATCTTCTTAGATTTTAGATGGTAAGTTAACTTGTTTTAAGTATGGATACATTTATTCTGATGAATAATCTTGTTATGAAACATTGTGTAAATGATTAAATTGAATGAATTGATATGTTGATATTGGATTTTGATGTTTTATTATGCTATTAGAATTAAATGGATAATTAAGTGATGAACCAAAATTACATATTAAAAAGAAAAAAATTCGATCTCTCTCTTTATGGGTGTTTCGGCCAAGGTGAATAAAAAAAATTAGAAATAATTTAGTTTGAAATTTTATAGCAATTGAAAATGAAATTGGATTATTTGGGTTTTGTAAAAAAGTTTAATAATGAAATTCACAAATGTACACCATAATTTTAATAAATTATAATAAGTCTCGACATACTAATTATCTTTTTCTTAATATAACATCTTTTCCCTTCCAATCCAAAATCTTCATTTCTTTACAAGCATAACCTCATCTCCATTCTAAAAGTCATATTTAATATTCACAAACACTTCATCCTTTTGGTTTCCTTTTACCAATAAAAACAATATATTATTCACTTTCATTCAATCATGAAAGCAACTTATAATGGTTTCCACTCAATGATGAAAATTACAAACACTAGCTTTCATCTAGGTATGAAAACAACATAACAATAACTTTCATTCATCGATGGAAGCAACAAACATAGCATTGGCTTCCATTCAACGATGGAAGCTACAAACATTGGCTTTCATCTAGGTATGAAAACAACATAACAATGACTCTCATTCTTCAATGGAAGCAACAAACATAACATTGGCTACTTTTTTTTGTTTCAAGAAAACAATACACATTGGCTTTTGTTCAATATGAAAGCTATATAATCATTGGCTTCTCTTCAATAATGGAAGTAACAAACATTGGTTTTCCATAAACTCCTTATCAAGATACGTTTGTCAACTTTACCAATGTTTCATTAGAAATATAAAACATAAGGCTACAACTTTTATGAAGGATGATGAACCTAGTTTTGCCAGTTAGGTATAAAAAAGTACTCATTACAATAACATGTGGAGCTGTCTAGTAGGTTCCAAGTTAGACCTTTCATTAATTGTTTGCCTATATTTAAAGTTTTATAGCTCTAAACGATGCAAATCCAGTTGCATTTGAAAGTTAATATTCATACCTATAACTTTCATGAAGATAGGTATATCATATTTTAACATTTTAAGAGTCAAGTTACAGTTAGAAATCTGGTGACAAATCTATGTTTTTAGCTTATCACTTTAACAAGCAATTAAGTGTTTTAATGTATCTCTTCATCATTCAAAACACCCATTTCCTTTTAATATCTTTTCTAATACCATTAAATATGAATCTTACATAAATTAAACTAATCAAATTTACCCTTTATAGACAAAAATCTCTCAATCAAACCATGTTAAATGACTATTCATAGTAAACAACATCATTCCACCATAACAATATCAAAACACATAACTAAGGTTCATTTCTAATAATTATATCACACTCATAACTCATTAAATACACCAATAGTCTTAGTAAAATGAATTCTCACCTTCAAATCACAATAATCAAGAAGAATTTGTAAGAAGAACAAACTTTTATCCACTTCTATTTCTTTCTCTTTTCCATCCCTTGCTTTTCATGACCATGTCTTTGTCAAATCTACTTCTTCTCACTTCCCCTCACATGATATGTCTCAATTTAGTATTTAGGAGGTTTATCTCTCACAAATTTACAAGGTTTTCCTTTAATTTTCTTATTTTCCCCTAGTTTTTCTAAACTCTCTCAAGCTTCTCTCTTCTTCTTTTTCCCTCTTGAATGGCCGAACATAGGCCATGTATTTATACCCATTTCCTTGTTATTATTGTCGCCATCATTTTTCAAATACTAATTTTTACCACACTCATATATGAAACTTCACAAACCAACCCTTTTTAATACCAAATAATAAGCTATAAAATAAGTTTCACGATTATGAAGGCAGAACAACATTCAAAAGAAAAATCAATTTTGGATTCCATGTTATAAAACCTTTTGTTTTGTTTTTCCAATATTCCCTTATAGTTATATGAATTTTTAGGTGGATTATTAGTTGGAATAATTTTGTTGATTTGGTTTGTCAAAGAGTCTTTTGTATTTGTAAGCTTGGTTTTGCATTAAGAGTTTGTAGAATAATCATCATCATGAGTGCTGATGCCACTAGTTAATGTCAAAGATTTTTGTTAGTTTGGCTTGAGGGAGGCATTTTCTAAACTTGATGTTTGAGACTTTATCATTCTTTGCTCTCTCCTAGATCTTCAGATAACTATTAGTGTAATTGGAACAAGTCTAGGTTAGTTTGCAGGTGGTGATGGCAAGGGAGGAGGAAAAAGCTATTTATACTCTAGTGATTTTATTTTTATTTATTTATTCCTTATTTAATGCAACAATGACACTTTAATCATTAATTGGGATATAATGGAAATCTTATAAATATTTCAAAAAAAAAATTGTTCACTTTTTTTTGGCGTATTAGTAAAGATGTAAAGTGTTATACAACTTTAAATATTGACTCTTCTTGATTTATTTTCAAAATTATAAAGGCAAAGTATAATCATGAGTTTTCTATAGAAGGGTCAAGGAAATTTTTTCTTTTTCTAATAATGTATTTTTTTATCATATACTTGATTTATATGGACTTGATTAGAAAGATCCCAAACAAGGATGACAATGGGCACCAACAGATAGGGTTTGGTATTATTCGGTCATAAATTTGAAACCAAAAGCTATTATCCATGACTGACCTAGAAAAATCAACGAGTATGGATTTTAGATAATCTCGATTGAATTTTTGGTATTCATTCAGTTACCTATAATATAGGAATTTAGAATCTTATAAAACATTTTTTCTCTTTCAAATGATTATATTGGTGCAAAATGGACTATATTTTTTAAAAAAAAAAGTTTTCTTTTTCCCTATACAGAGGTCCATTTCAAAATAAATCAAATCATAATTTTTTCAACATAAAGGTGGCCTCAGGCTCACCATCCATCAATTCTATCAAAAAGTATAATTATATACAACATACATGCAAAATAATAAGATCACAAAACTTTCTGGAATATATACAAACATCCCCCAAATAAATAAAAAAAAAAAAGTCTTCCCTTCTTTTTGTTTTTCTTACAATCCATATGGTATTAGTAGCTTAAGTACATATGATAAGTTTATTTACATAACATTAATTTATTTTACAAAATTCTACCTAATGTGGAATAACTGAGAGGTATTTGGAGTGCGATATTAAGATAGAGATGGTGAATATGATGTATCTATAAAACATATAGAAGTATAGAATATAAAATAAGTATATGAGTATCCATTTCAACTAAGAGTTTTACCACACTCTAAGAATAACATAACATTAAGGGACCTTTCTCGAGCATATTCAATCTACACCATATTTTTAATTTATTTTGTTTTCTTCATCAAATGATAACCTCTTTTTTATTATACAATCATTTTCATGTGTAGGTTAATATTCCATCAACTATACACTCATTTATCCATTTCAATAATCATAACTCATGTCTTAAGATACTTTTTAGAATCCATCATTATGGTAGATTCAAATTTACAACAAAGCCCCTGTCACAAACAACTCAATTTCTTATCATAGCCTCCGTCTTTATGATTGACTCAATTTTCACGTCATAGCCCTCGGTATTGTGGCCAACTTAGTTTCGTGACACACTCATTTTCATAACATAGTTCATCCCATTTCAGCCGACTTAGTTTTCACATCTTAACCTTTGTTATTACAGTTGGCTTAGTTTCACTTCATGAACACATATTCGTAGCATACTTCATTTACACACTAAATAATTATGTTAAACATTTATTTAATTAAAAAAATCATGTGATGAACGCATACCTGAAGCTCTTGCGGAATGCGTTCTCTTTACAACGGGTTCCACTTCAAATATCCCTCTAAATTCTAAAAGCATATTCTAAATCAATACCCAATTTTCTTTGGTCCATTTATAACTTTTACTAAATCATATTGTCACCATTTTTGTAATACAATTAAATGTCCAAACATATCGTCACCCATTTTCGTAATAGAATTCAATGTCCAATTATATCATCACCTATTTTTGTGGAATGTGATGAACGCGTACCTAAATCTAAATAATTATGCTAAACACTTATTTAATTAAAAAAAAAAGTCATATGATGAACGTGTACCTGAAGCTCTTGTGGAATGTGCTCTCTTTACCACGGGTTTCACTTCAAATATCCCTTTAAATTTCAAAAGAATATTTCAAATCAATACCCAATTTTCTTTGGTCCATTATAACTTTTATTAAATCATATTGTCACCATTTTTGTAAAATAATTAAATATCCAAACATATCATCACCCATTTTCGTAATATAATTTAATGTTCAATTATTGTCACTCATTTTTTTTTGTACAACTCAATGTCCAATTATATCATCACCCATTTTTGTAATATAATTTAATGTCTAAACCAATCATTACTCATTTTTATAATACAATTCAATATCTCACGTCATATCTTCTCAATCTATTATTCATATATTTTATCCAACACAATGTGTGTATTTAAATTAAACCATTCTTTATATGGAGATTAGACATGTCCAACCTTCCAAAACACACCAACAACGGTTCAACACATCAAATATTTTTTTTATAATCATTGACACAATTTATCGAAAACATGGTTTGCACATAAATGAAACCATTCTTCACTTAAAGATTATACTTACCCAGTCTTTCAAAACACACCAACAATGGTTCAACACATCATATCAATCTAATATTAAAGGGTGAAATTAAAAGAAAAAAGCAACAAAAAAAAAACTTGAGTCAATCCTAGTGAACCTACCGAATCTATGAGGACATGAGATTGGGATAACCCTATAGAAAGAAAAGTTAAAAAAAATAATAAAAGCTAATCTCCAACCAGCTAAATTTTGAGATATGAAATTAAAAAAAGGCCTAAAAATACTAAAGCCAGCTTGGTCTAATCTTCAAAACATGTGACACGGATCATGAGACGAGATTGCACCATAAAAGGCAAACCTGAAAAAATTACAGTGTCAAATTCCCAACCAACAAAAATAATTAGGGATAAATTGAAAAAATCAAACTTGATACAAAAAAAAATGAAATCAAATTACGAGGGATGAGATTGAAAAATAATTTCAATTAGGAAAATTATAAGAAAAAATAAAAGTCAAAAGAATAAGGTTCAAATTTGAAATAAAAATCAAATTCCAAGGGATGAACTTAAAAAATAAATCAAGAAATGATTCAAGATTAAATATATTACAATTAAAAAAATGGGGACCTAATTTGATTTAATGGATAAATGACCAGACTTCTTTGGTTTTTTGCAATGCCTAACATATTTTTTGAGGAGGAGAGAGAGAAAACAAAGAGGAAGAAAAAACACGTTGTCATAGTTCAATTGTCGCTCATCTGAAGGCACACACCTCACCACCATGATGGGGACAATGAGACACATCAAACGTGTGGCCTAAAAGGAAACGTTTCAAGTCTAAATGGCTCTATATGCATCACCCAAAAGGCATGAGCGTCGCCTAACACATGCCAACCATTTTTTATTTAAATTATATTTTATATATATATTAAAAGACTCAATTACCCTAACCTCACATGATAATAATAATAATAATAATAATAATAATAATAATAATAATAATAATAATAAAATCCAAAATGAAATGACAAAAGAAAATGGCATTTAAATCATTGCACACAAAACCAATAAAGTTTAATTTTAGGGGGCATTTAAATCATTGTACTGTGCAAAAATAGTGAGAAAAAAAACTCTTGGCCTAAGTTATATGTTTTCTTTTCTTTTAAAGGTAATTTAGTAAATTTATTATGCAACAAAAAATTAAAAAGACTAATTCACCCCTATTTAATTTTGTAATGACTAATGAGTCCACGAAAAAGATCGTATTTCCTTTCATATCCAGTCAAGTGGTTTGCCTTCTCAAAGGTAAAATGGTAATTTTACTGAGAGAATCCGCAATAAATTATAAGTGTGTGCATAGTAACTAATTCTAGTACATGTGGTATGTTGCGGGCCAAATCACTTTCAGACATAAAAAAACATGTGGGTCCAGTTATATTTTTTTATGTCGATGAAAAATCTCAAATGCACATTGAAAGCTTGATTAATGTGTTTAATAAAAATAATGGATCACCATATGAGTTAATAAACACTAAAAATAATCGTTCATTATAAACAAAGATTGAACCAAGATGTTAAATATTAGATACGGATAGAAAACATGATCTTGCAACATGTCATGCTATTTAATATTTTTATTTAATCAGGTGTTAGTATTTTATTTGAAAAAAGAACAATAAAAATTGAATCGAAACAAAAAAAAACTTGTTAGCATAGTTCATTTGTTTTTTTTTTATTTATTTATCTAGCTTTGCTCTATGTCGCGGTCCCTTATATGGCTTAGGTTCAACTCCAACCATGTTGGAGTTGACTTGGTGTGACCTGACCAAACGAGCACAAATACGATTCAATCGCCCCATCTATAACCTAATCTCACTCCAAATTGTTTTTGAAGTCGTTGTTGTTTTAACCTTTAACTCACCTAATGATGCTCAAATGCAAAACAACAAACTGTAAAATGATAAAATAAAAAAAATTACTAATTGAAAATAAAAAAGACGACACCAGACTGGATCAACACAGTCAACCCAGGTTAACCTTCCAAATTTATGACCTAGGTTGTTACATGACCATAATAAGTTAACTTAATTTGGCCATCGATCTCTTTCATTTCAATTTTTTGATTTGGTCCTTAATTCTTTGATTGCTTTTCAATTTAGTTCTAGATTTCATCTCATCTGAGCCTAATTAAGGCCAAACCGGGGAGAAAAAAAGGGATGAAATTAAAAAAAAATATTTGAGGTGTGCGTTACAATTGTCAACATGTGAGAAAGCCCGTTACATTCCAGTGGCACAGGCAGCTTCTTCCTAGCTCTATCCATGGCCCTTCTTGGTGATGTTTGAATCATGTCAATGGGTTCTCCATCCCAGGATAACATGTGTTAGCAACGAGTAAACAATGTGGCTTCGATGACTAATTTTTATTTTTCTTATCTCTTTCTTATTTTGATCTTTATACCAAACTAATAAAAAAAGAAACATTTTTGTTATGTTTGTCCTGTGAGACAGTTATAATGTTTTCAACTTAGGAATTATTTTTTATATATAATTATAATTATAATTATAACTATTAGGTAGCATTTGATTATTGTCCTAAGATAATAGGAACGAAGACAATAAAGACAATGACGTGTATGGTAGAAGAGACAAAGATAGAGACATAAAAATTAATCTATTTTTGAGATAATTTTGAAGTGAATTTATGTACTTCCAAAACAAGAGGTACAAAAAAAAGTCTTCAGAGACAATATTTTTTATTCGTAAAATATCCTTGTAAAAACTCCCAATTCCAAAATTGTCCAATTAAAACATGTAAGGATAAAAATAGTTATTATCATAGTTTTAAAACTTAACTCAAAAGTCGATCTAGGGCGAATCTCGGGTCACTAGTCTTGACTCGGATCACTATCCGGGTTGACCCGAGTCAGCGTAAGAATAAGTAGTTATTATCATAATTTTAAACTCGACTCAATAGATGACTTGAGATAAGGCCTGGGTCACGAATGAGATTAATCGTTGACCAGGATCAATGTAAGGACAAAAGTAGTTATTAACATAATTTTAAAACTCGACTCAAGTGTCAACCCAAGGTAAGGTTCGGGTCATGTGTCAGGAACGTCAACCCGGGTTGACCCGGGTTAACATAAAATAAAAGTGGTTATTATCAAAATTTTAAAAATTTATTCAAGGGTTAACTCAGGGTAAGGCTTGGATCACGAATTAGGAAGGATAATCAGAGTTAACCTAGGTGAATGTAGTGATAAAATTGTTATTTTTATAGTTTTAAAACATGACTCGGAAGTCGACCGTGAAAGGGCCCAGGTCACATGTCGAGAGGGCCAACACGGGTTAACCCGAGTTCATGTATGAATAAAAATGGATATTATCATAGTTTAAAAACCTAACTCAAGAGTCGACCTGATGCAAGGTTCATGTCACTGATCAAGAAAGTCAACCCGGCTGAAAAAAAAATTTAAAAATAATCAAAGCAACCTAGTTTTGACCAATTTTTTTTAAAAAAAATCAATGAGTTTTTTATTCATGTTTTATCCCATGTTGAATTGAATTTTTAACTAAGTTAGTTCGAATCGATCATTCTTTTTTTAAAAAAAAATTCAAACCAATCTAAGCTCCAATCTAAGCTCCAAGTGAACTAGTCAGGTCAATCATAATTTTAGAACTACTATTATTATAATATTATTAATTTTAATATTTAATATAAACTAAAGTAAGAAAAAATATCTAATTATTTTTTAAAATATATAAGTTTGTTAATAATACATATTAAAACTAAAATATACTATTTTATATTTTTTTTATATTTTATTCATTGTAACTAAATAAAATATTAAAAAAATTATTTTATCTTCTACAATTCTGTTTTAATTTTCTTTTCTATAGTGTCTTATCTGTTTTTTTCATCTTGTCTCTTCTATTATATGACAATAATCAAAATCTGCCTTTGTTTTAAAAATCAGTTACATCTATTTGTTTGCTTTCCAAAAGCATATCCAAAAAGAAGACACGCAAGTAAAGTGTGCGTGTCAATGATGGATCAAAATTCTTCAATATACTTATAATAATTACATATTGTTCTCTTTCTCTCTCTCTCGATCCTCCAATTCTCAGTTTTGGATTTGGTTTCAAATTCAGGGCAGATTCAACGTACCCAAAAAGCCAGCCACCCCCCCCTCCCATCCCTTCTTCATTCTCCACACCGTCTTTTATTATTATTATTATTATTAAGAAGAAGAAGAAGAAACAAGAGAGTTTTATGTCAGTTTGTTTATGGGTGTGTCTGACATGCAAAGCAACGGGAATGGGAATGAGGGATTCAGCTTCAGGAGCTGTGTTTTTAGGAGAAAACAAGTGGATTCTCTTCGTGTCAGCAGCCATAGCGGTGGCCAAACCCAACAATTAGCTAA
>Ga0325404_1009199_pt1 | contig 10069 bp, 12 predicted proteins | sample PopdelMetagenome_18_FD_205664 | JGI IMG/M metagenome (GOLD analysis project Ga0325404, IMG submission 205664) | Populus deltoides microbial communities from Bellville, Georgia, United States - Xylem-Control-R1 | ecosystem: Host-associated > Plants > Phyllosphere > Stem > Wood/Secondary xylem...
AAAAATAAAAATAAAAATAAAGCTTTCACCAAAGTTAAATCTCAATAATTTTAGGGACTTAAAAAGACATCACTGAAAAAGTACAAGAATTAAAATGAATTTTTTTACCCACACTATAAAACTTCCATCCATTTCAACTGTAATTTTCACTTTAATCATCTGTCTTATAATATTTATGTATAATTCACAAAGGTTAGCATTTAGCATATTGCAAGGATTAAAACAGCACAGACCCACCACAAATCCAGACCATTATTCTTCATTTTTATCATTGTCATGACTAAAATAGTGTTTGGTATTATAGTAATGGTTATTTTTTAAAATATTTTTTATTTAAAAATATATTAAAATAATTTAAAATAAAAAATTAATAGTTTAAAAAAAAAACCTTTCCGAACAATAAAAACAAAGACACGATAAACTTAAAAGTCAACCCGGTGTAGAAAAAAAAAATTACTATAACCTAGCTTGATTTTAAATATACCGCTGCCAAGTTGAACGTCAAGGCCGGGCCGGGTTTTGTAAGTGATCTATCTACCTGTCTAATATAATTCCTCAAGCCCCTAATTTTTATTCTTAAGAAAATTGTAAAATCAATCAAATGAAGAAAATTAACCAATCTTAATATTCATAAATTCCAAGCCGATATTCTCTCCCTCTCATAGGGTGTGTCAACATGAAAACTACAAAACCAGCCGCAATTAAAAAGACGCCGGTGGGAAGGAAACCTGCCGCTGTCAAAGCCGCTCCTGATTCTGCCACCGAGGAATCACCGGTTCCAAAAACCCCACCCAACGCCAAGCAGACACAAAATAGCGACATGACACCGTCGCCAATTGCCGGTTCTGCTTCAAAACTTGAACAATCATCAGGTAACAATAACTATTCCATTCTTTCATGCAAATAAATAATTAATTGTAGTGTTATTTTTATGCAACTAGCTTAATATTCTTAATTAGGTTTTTTTGAAGTTTCTTGTCCTGTGATGTGATTTTTAGGTTTTTATTGAGGTTTGCTATTTTCTTTAATATTAGTTGATGGAACAATTATAGAAACGGATGTGAGTATGGTAACACAGGAAACTACAAAACCTCTTCCGATTAAAAAGAAGGTTGTGAGGAGAGTGGTGAAGGTAGTGAAGAAAAGCCCTGCTAATGCAAAAGCTCTTTTGGAGCAAACCCCGACAACTGTGGTTGCTGCGAAGTCTAAGGTTGAAGAAAGGGAAAAGGAGGAGGAACTTGCTGCTGATAATGTTGGAGAATCTATAAAGAAGAAAGGAGTTGCAATGGGAGTGGAAGAATCTAAGGTTGAAAGTGTTGCTGTTTCTGTAAAGGAGGAGGAAAGTGTGGAAGAACCTGTGGTCGATTCTAGGAAGGAGGTTGAAGCAGTTAATGATAGGGTTGGGGAGTCTGTTAAAAGGGAACGAACTGTGGTGGATATTCCTGCTGATGAGGTTGTGGAAGTATCTAAGAATGAAGAACCTAACAGAGTGGGAAAGGGGGTTAATGAGGGTGAGAAGAAAGACGTGGACGATGAAGTGGAGGCCAGAAATGAGGCTGTCATGATGGAAGGAAGTATGGAGGAACAAGTTCGAAGAGAAGAGACTCAACATGAGCAAGATGAGTATGGTGGTGATGACGGGTATGAGGAGTATGGAGATAGAGTGGACTTTGAAGATCCTGTTGAGGATGACTTTGAAGATCCAGATGAGCCTGTTGAAGAAGCTGATGCAATGGAAGAGGAACGCAGGGAACTAACAGCTGTTGCAAAGGAGCGTAAGATTAAGAAAGAATATGAGATATTTGTTGGTGGATTGGATAGGGATGCTACAGAGGAGGATTTGAGAAAGGTTTTTGAGAAGATTGGTGAAGTAGTTGAAGTTCGATTGCACAAAAATCTTTCAACAAATAGGAATAAGGGATATGCATTTGTGAAATTTGCAAACAAGGGGCATGTTAAACGCGCTTTGTCTGAAATGAAAAACCCTGTGGTATGTATCACCCCATAGTTTTGGCTTATATTTTATGAGTATCATATTAACTCCTCAACTGTTCACAGATTCGTGGAAAGCGATGTGGGACAGCACCAAGCGAGGACAATGATACATTGTTCATGGGCAATATATGCAACACATGGACAAAGGAAGCTGTGAGCATCTAATAATTAATTGTAATTCCTGCTTGTTTTTAGATTTTTTCAATGATTTATAATATAATGTGGGTTGGCAGATAAGACAAAAGTTGAAGGATTATGGCGTTGAAGGTGTTGAGAACATCACTGTTGTACCCGATGCTCAACATGAAGGGAGAAGTCGTGGTTTTGCATTTCTTGAGTTTGCTTGTCATACTGATGCAATGCTTGCTTACAAGCGGCTTCAGAAGCCTGATGTTGTATTTGGTCATCCAGAGAGAACTGCCAAAGTGGCATTTTCTGAACCTATACGTGAGCCTGACCCTGAAATTATGGCTCAGGTGAAGACTATATTTCTTGATGGCCTTCCTCCTCACTGGGATGAAGATCATGTTAGGGAGTGTGTGAAAGGTTATGGGGAGATTGTACGAATTGTCCTGGCACGGAATATGTCAACCGCCAAGAGAAAGGATTTTGGATTCGTCGACTTCTGTACGCATGAAGCTGCGGTTGCTTGTATTGAAGGAATAAATAATAGAGAGTTTGGCAATGGTAACACAAAGGTAATATATGTTCCTTTCATACTTCATCTGCTTCTATGTATGTTACTTTGCAGCTGTTTCTTTTCCTTTTTTTTTGTGTTTGTAGCAAAATTTCTTTATCTAGAAAGCTATTTCTAGGTTTCATTAAATTATTTTGGCATTTTCCTACTTGAAACAAAAATAAGGATTGAGATGTGGAGGAAATGTGTTTAAAGTAACCTACATCTTCTTCTTTTCAATTTGCTACTTTGATCAGTTTTAGTTTTGTTTTCATATCCTTTCCTGGTAGACTTTAATCATTCCAGATTGATGCCTGTGAAATGCATGCATTTAGTTGCATGGTGTACAATAAAGTTTTACCCTTTTTGTATCTAATATGGTAAGAGATGATGTATGAACTGACATCATGATGTTGTCATGTGCTGGCAGATGAGAGTTAAAGCGAGGCTGTCAAATCCATTGCCAAAAACTCAGGCTGTGAAGGGTGGAATGTGTGGTGGCTTTCGAATTGGTCATTCTGGAAGTGGAAATTATTTAAGATTTGGTAACCTTTGATCTTGAGGATTTGAATATTTCTTAAAATGCATTTGTCTCCATTTGATTTAGGCAACTATGTTACAGGAAGGGGTTTTGGGCGGGCCGGGCATCATTCAAACTGGGCGAATTTTCAACGTGGTAGGGGTTTCTATCAACGAGAACGTGGTCAAACTAGTAGAATGGGTCCCCGTGAGTATGACTATAATGATCGATATGACATGCTTCCTGGGAGGCAAGGTATTCAGTGGCCTCTTTCTTTTTGAGTGACCGCACATACACACAAGCACACCCTTCCTTTCCAGTAGATGCAGATCTTTCACGCAGCCACAATTAAAAATCTAACTCACATTAATGTATTGAGTAGGAGGAAGAAGGGGTTCTTTCAGAGGAGGTTATCAAACAGCTAGTAGAGGTATGGCTGCTGGGCCATCAAGATCTAATATCAATCGAGCTTGGCACGAGACCCCTGAGCGAGGACATAGGGGCTATGTTTCTTCAAGGAGGCAACCATTTTCTCCTGAAGAATCCTTTGACAGACGTTTCAATGGAAGGCACTTTGATGACCCCTATTTTTATGATGATGGTTCACATGGGATGAAACGATCATTTTATATGACTGTAAGGATTTCTTTTTGTGGCCTAAAAGTTGGAATTTGGTTGTTTGTTCTTTTAATTTTTAAGCTTCTGTTGTTGTTTCTGCATCCTTTATATTCTTTAGAGTTTGAAGTTGTCCCATGCTTTTAGGACCAAGATCCTGATTACATGGAACCCAGCAGGCTTCGACCCCGGTTAGATTTCGCTGATCCCCGAGTAGATTATGCTGATCCGGCAGCTTCATTTCGTGGGACACATTATCGTGGTATGGATTATGCTGTCCCTAGATATTTTCATTTTGTGACATGGTTATTTTATTTGCTTTATTGTTTTTGATATTATCATCCTCATGGCTTTATGTTTCAGATACCTATGGAGCAGGCAGTGATCCCTACTTTCATGAATATCGTGGTTCTGATGTGAGCAATTAATCCGTAGCTTATCCTGAGTCAAATTTTAATTACTAACAGTTTCATTGTATTCCTTTTCTGTTTGTGTTGCAGTACGATCCATATCCACCTTATTATGGGAGGGACCACTCATATGGAGGTGGTTACCACTATTAGGCACAAGCAAATCTGGTAATTCCAATTGCCTTGTGATTTTAAATACTATATTGGATGTGATTCTTGAAGTTAAAGGTTTTAACTTCAATTGTGTCTAGGTGGGCTTGGAAAAGCAGGATGCTAATCATTGGTGATAGGCAAATGGCTTGCTGTTCTGAAACTAGCTGAAGCTGCCTTTCATTTATCTTTTTGATGTCTTGTATTTTTCCTCGTGATTCCCTTACTCCAATATTCTCTCCCTATGAAATTTTGGGTGCAGTGTCCAGAGAGTTTGTGTCTAGTTTAGGGTATGTCTTCAAAGGACATAGATTAAGCAAGTGAATTCTCTCTATATTTTGGAGATTGGAATAGGCATTTTCCCCTTTGATCTAGGTATGAACTACTTGAGGACTTACATCATGGATTGCATTATGGATTATTCTAAAGTAAAGTTTTTGGTTATGTGTTTATGTTCCTGAATCATGGATTGAATATTGATGTTGATGGAAGCCAAAACATAACAGATTGGTGACAATGGTTTATGGAAGTGCAAAGATTCAAGTCAAAGTTTTTCTTATAGTCATGGAGGTGAAGTTAATACTGAGCATACTGGTTCTGGCTTTGTGGAGATTCCTTGAAAATTTTGCAAGAGAAACGGAAGGTTTAGACCTTCTATGCCCAAAGAATGGGAATTATAAATCCGAAACGCACCATCTTGTGCGAGTTTATTTTGAATTGGATGGATTTTCACTCTATTAAAATTAATGGTTACTCTAGTATGCATATGACTGGACCACCTGGATATATTTTGGCTGGTCATTCAAAATTTATGCACCTATTGCTAAAGCACAACTGTTGGGAATTGCATTTTATTTGATGGTGCATTGCCCCCAGATGAAATTGAGATTTTGAACACCTTTCATTTATTTCTCATGAGGAGAACTAGCAATTGGCTCGGTCCATAACATATTTTGATTCTTCAGTAGCATTAGTTTTTATGTACTTTGAGAGTGATCTTTATGGCATCATTACATAACAGAATCATTTGGCTTGGGTTGAGATTGAAACTGACAGATTTTGTGGTGAGAGTGAGATGGATCTGTCTTTCTAGGTGAATTGATTCTTAGGTAAAAATTGTCTCTTATTCTGATTTTTACTTTGTACTAGCATTGGATTGATGGAGAAATGACATTGGTGTGCCTGCAAGGAAAATATATGTATGCCCTTTAAACTTCAGTAGTTGAATTGCTTTTCAAAGCTTTCAAGCATTTTTCGATGGTGGTAATGGCCTACAGTTCACTGTATCATAAGGATACATGGCATAGAATCCTAAAAATTGTGGTTTTAAAGGTAAAAGGTTCTCATATAGTACTCAATCACATTTTAGCCTATGCTACAGTTGATTTATATCCCTGATAATCCGAATATTTGTCGGTTGTTTATGCTCCTCCATGTACTTGGAAGGTGGTAGATGTCAATTGCAACGTGGTGTTCTCGTATCTCCTGTTGGGGCATTGTGATAGTGATGAGGTTGATTGCACATGTTGAGAGTATACTACCTTTTAGCTACTTTTTCATCAAATTGCAGGACATAATATTTTGAATCATACAGATCGCCTAGATTTTAGTGGGGTTGTGGGGTTGATTTAGTTTTGTTATCAATTGATTTGCTGCAGAGAACCATGTTATAATTTGTGTTTACCTTGGAATTTCCTTTACTTGAAACAAAAATATTAAGTATTTCCTCAATGATATTTTCCTTTTTTGCCTCAAATTTTTCTTGTTGGGGGATCTGTAAATCATTCTTTTGTATGATAAATAAATACTTGATGGTCGCATGGTGGCTAGGATTTTGGATTTCTATGCAAGAAGATAAGGTGCTCCATGCTATAAAATGAATCCATTTTTAGAAACTCTACCTGCAGTAGACACAGTGGTTCTACCAAACAATGGCAGTAGCTTTTTATTTTAGTTGTGTAGGTATGTTAATGACTGGTTAAATTTTGCATATTTAATTCTTCTTCTCGGTGCATGGTGTTTTCTTGTTGGTCAACAATACTTCTAGTCGATACTAGTGGATACATTGCAAGCAATAATGAGGGGGACTTGTAGCTCATAAAGATGAATGCAGTTAGGGCCTAACTAATCTGTTGAACCATGAGTGACAAAATCAGGTTTCTATACATGAGATTTAAGGTGTTTGTCAAATGTAGTGATAAGCATCCACCATATTAGTGGTAGGAATCTCTTATCTAGTATGTGTATTTTTGAATAATTCGTTAGATCTGTAGTGTACCTTGGAGATTGTTTTGACCTCATGACAATTTATAATCTTTAATTGATTCTGGCATGCTGTTCTAGGAGCAGTAAAGGTTTTCTTGTTAATAATAATCTACAAACGCTTTGTTTAGGGACTAGGGAGCATTTTAGAATACTGCTTAGGTGCTTTCCAAAGTGGTTTTTGGGTACACTAGGGTGTCGGAGTTTTGTTGCTGAATTTATGTATCGTCACGGTTGTGTGCCTTTTTGTTTGTCCCAGCTCCTCCTTTCTCTTCCCTCGTATTTCCTGAGTTCTCTCCTTCCATTTCTAGATAATCAAAAAAAAAAAAAAAATTCGCATTTATGTATATTTGAGTTGAGGATCTTGATTTTATCACTGCAGTGAACATTAATTTGAGCGAAACTACTGATACATCCTTAATATGTTTTTCTATTACCTGTTTCTCATAATGTATCTTCAAACTGGATGCTTTGTATCGCTTCCAGTCACCGTTGCATCATTGTGCTCCGAAAAGGTGAGAGACTGGGTCCCCCCCCCCCAGCTTCAAGAGCTGGCGTGTGCCCCAGGTAAATGGAGTTTTTGCAACATTTCAAGTGTTGGCCATGTGCCCCAGGTCAGAGGATGTGTTTCCCTCATCTTAGCTGGGAAATTTGTGGGTTCTTTTTGGTTCCTGGGTTATTGTAATACACAGGGTTTTGTCATACTGGTTTACACGTGAAGGAACCAAACAAGACTCTTGATCTGTTTGAATCACTTTGGATTGATGCTGTTTAGATCAACTATCTAAACAGCAACCATCTTAGGTAGGGTTATGAAATTTAGTGATTTGGTGTGTGATCTGTTATTAATTGGTATAATCCTAACTTGTTTTGGTCATATGATGCAGAGCCTGTGTTCTTTCGAGCTATGGCCAGCGTTGTGGTCAAAAGTTTAGAGATACTAATTGTTTGTCTGCTCCTATCAATGACTTGAAAATCACCACATTACCACCCCGCCCCTTTTCTATCCGTTGTAACACTGAATTTTAATTCAAGGTAGCATAACAGATATTGATTTGGATCTCTAATCCTCTCGCCTCTATTTGCCGAAATCCCCCATTTATAGGTGAGTCCCACTTGCATGCCAGACCTCAAAGCATGGAGAAGGATGGGGTTTCAGAATTGAAGCTCACCCTTTTGTCCTAGAAAGATGAGTTCATTATCCCTGTCAAAAAAAGGAAATTTAAATATGCTCACCCACCAATCTCTACGAGAGTATGTGCTTGTTGCTTGAAATGGCTGGCATGGGGAGGCGAGGGCGCGGTGAGCGGAGTAATATCATTTTAATATTTAATTTTTTAAGATAATGTTGTATTGAATTTTTTTAATTAAATTATATATTTTTTTAATGTTTAGATTATTTTTGAATTTACAAAGTTGATTTGATCTATCAAATGAATTTCTACACCGTTTTAATTTATTTATTTTTAATGAAAATCATTTTAGTAAGAGCTTGATATTTTTTTTAAAAAAGTGATCAGACCCGCAGTATAATATTAGTAACCACCTGCATGGTCTATTAAGCCTACATGGTCTACATAATAGGATCCCATGCCTTAATTATGAACCAAAAGAAAGAAAGAAATATTGCTGTTTCTTCAATAGCTTAAAATGAATCACCAAAATGCCAACCATTTTACTCGATCCAAACAGCACTGTGATCAGCACTTTCCAGGCTTCAATCCCATAAAATTTTCACAGAAAGAAACCTTAGAAGGCAGGAGAATTTTGATCCCAAATCTAACAGAAAAACACACCATTTTTTAATCATCCCTGTAAAGAAAACCAAAAACCAAGTGTCCTCATTGTTCCTATCCACAACAATCCAAATCCTCCTACCATTTTACTCCCAAATAAAAAGGAATATAAACAGCCATTAGATCCCTCTCCACGTGTATGTTCTAGATCTCTCCTTATCCACGTCACCAATCTCCTAGACTCCAAATGGACTAATCAAAACCCAGTTTCTTTTCTTGTCCCCTTTCTATAAATGTCTTTCAAAGATGACAGACGAAAATCATATCAGCAACTACTATATTTACCTCTCTCCAATCCTTTGGTTGTGTGTTTTCTACTCTGCCTGATCACCATGACAGCCACCGAAGAAGCCGAAACTGAGGCTCCAGTCGTGGAGCAACCAACTGCTACGGAGGAGCCTAAGGTGGAGGAGAATCCCGTTAAAGGAAAGAAGCCGAGGACTCCCAGAGAGAAGAAGCCTAGACAACCTAAACCAAAACCTGCCGCTCATCCTCCTTATTTTCAGGTATTTCAATGTTACTTCATGTTCCTGGTTTTTATTACAAGCATGCGCTAACCAAAAACCTGCCGCTCATCCTCCTTATTTTCAGGTATTTCTATGTTTCTTCGTGTTCCTGGTTTTTATTTCTTACACGCATGCGCTGTTTACTTTTATTTGTATTGATGTTTAATTTAAGTTGGGATTGTTATTGCAGATGATTAAGGAGGCTATATTGGCTTTGAATGATGAGAGTGGGTCGAGTCCATATGCCATAGCAAAGTACATGGAAGAGAAGCACAAAGCAGTACTCCCAGCAAATTTCAAGAAAATTTTAGGTCTTCAACTGAAAAACTCTGCAACAGGAGGAAAGTTAATCAAGATCAGGGCATCTTACAAGCTTCCAGAGGCGAAAAAGACTAAAGAGGTTAAACCTACTACAAGAAAGACTAGGTCTGTGAATAAAGCCGAGGCTTCTGCAAAGAAAGTTGCTGGGGCTAAGAAGGCCAAGAAATCAGCAGCTGCTAAACCTAAACAGCCCAAGTCTATCAAGTCTCCTGCTGCCAAAAGGGCCAAGAAATAGAGACTTAGTCCTGGCAGTAGTTAGTTTCTGATGTATGATGTCGGGTCGATGTGAATATGTGATGTACTATGCCGTTTAGTTTATGTTGGTGGGGTGTTTTCTGCCACTTTTTGGACATGAGTGTTCTTCTCTTTTGTATATAATCTTGCAAGTTCAGAGTTTAATGGAACTCAGCCGTGTTCTCTTATCTTTTCCGAATCATTTGTGATTGTGGTTCTGATTTTTCCCTAGCAATCTCGATATCCTTTTGTTTTGCAAAATCTAATTGGTGCACAGTTGGGCAGCCTAGAATTAGAGACGGTTCGGGATGTTGACGACTGACTTGGATTTTGCGCTGGCGAGGTGTGCGGGACGCCACGGGAGGAGGCTCCTCCATGTTAGTGGCCTTTTGATCTCGGTGCTTGATTGTGCCTTGAATTCTTTATATAAACAAAATATTAAATACGAGTGGACGGTAGATAGATCTTTGATGCAGGAGATTTTTGACTCGTAGTTCATGGAAAGGAGCATAAATTTGTGACTCATAGTTCATGAGACGTATCTTTGTATTTCTTGTTTTAAAAATATGATTATTTTTATTTTT
>Ga0325404_1009201_pt1 | contig 10069 bp, 5 predicted proteins | sample PopdelMetagenome_18_FD_205664 | JGI IMG/M metagenome (GOLD analysis project Ga0325404, IMG submission 205664) | Populus deltoides microbial communities from Bellville, Georgia, United States - Xylem-Control-R1 | ecosystem: Host-associated > Plants > Phyllosphere > Stem > Wood/Secondary xylem...
ACCTAGTTCCCTTCATCAGGGAATAAGCATCTCCTGTGTCCTCTTCCACCTCCATGACATGCCTTGCGAGTTTTAATGACATATCTAAAATACTGTCTTATAAGTTTGTTGTACACAACGCATAGTGCATAAAAATCCTTGTTAGCAACATAAAACTCGCTTCGCCATCAGCTATAGCTGCTGCTACAGCATCATATTCAATTTTTTGGACCAATGTCCTTGAGGGCACAGATCTGCTCCTCTCCCATGGCAGACATGACAGTCACCACAAGGTCCTTTCCTTCACCAAACCCATCTTTAATCTATATACACAATAACAAAAAACAAAATTTCAGTTTTCGGAATGAAAACCAACTAGAGCCTATGGAAACAGAGAAAGGCTCAACAAATATTAATGCACGAGCAAGTCAAGACACGAAGCAGGGACCAGAAAAAGGGATGCCAGTAAAATACCGGAGTAAGCAGACTATCATCAGTGGGAAGCCTCAGATCATCCTTGGTATTTCCATTTTCAGTCAAAAGACTCACCTACATGAATTTAAACATCAATTAGTTAAGTCACTATAACAAAGCTAAAAAACAAGACAACCAACTCAATTGGAAACCATTGCTTTTGCCATTTTCTCCTTTCTAGTATTCTACAGCCTTCCCTGAAGCAAGTCATTATTTAATATGCATCAGAAAAATATTGATATTAATAGTTCCATAGTTGAAATTAGCAATTTATGCTTCTAGTTTCAGTTGGACTTACACCATAGAACCTTGGGTCTCACATAGTTTAGCACTACACATCAAATTTAAATTCCAAGCCTTTTATACATGGAGATGAAAAAATCACAGTAGTTTTCCCAGTTGAAATTTATTCATTACAAAAGGGCATGCAATCGATTATAGGCAAAGCTTCCCAACTTGTCCCATTAAACAGATAGGGCAGCCAGACTAGTAATCAGCACAAGACAAAATTTACTTGAACAGTAGAAATTAAACAAACTTACAAAGCCATCTTCAGAGATATCAATCAGCTGATAATCAGTACGATTAACATGGGGAACCTGTCAAAACAGAAATTTATCAAAACAAGAACAAAGGCACTTGTAACAAGAAATAAACACATATAAACTGTGAGATTAGCAAAGAGTATTACATCACAGTTGTGAGATGAAGGAACAATATCTTCAAGCTTTTTCCCATTAAATATATCAATCCCCACAAAGTGGCACTTAGCATGTCCATGCTTGCCTGTCTTTGAGGTGGAAACCTCAACAACCTGTACTTTTCAAATGAACAAAAACTCATTATTATTGGGCAGAGCAAGAAAACAAAGAACTGTTGATAGAAGCTAATCATCATTAAAGCATTTTGCTCCCAACCTTCACAGCTGCACATATAAGCTTGTTTTAGCATGCATGGGAGATGGCACCTTATACCTAGTTATAACTATACGTGATGCCATCTGAACCAACCAAAGAGAGCACCACCACCTATCTAAATAATCCTCTGATACACACCTATTGGTATTGATGTTTTTAGTGATATTTGCAGACATGCAAGCTAATATCATTGTTTTGGAGGATGTCTTGCAAGAGACACTAAGTTGCAGCACTCCACACAGGCATGAAAACAATTTCACAGAGCTGCAATTTCACACGTCTGTCCAGCATGACATTCAATCCACATTTGGTCATGATCAAGGACCATTGTTACTATTGGAACGATGATAAATTCCAAACAACAATTGTTGCACTGCAGGTTCAGATCCAGTTCTCACTGAAGCAAAATTATATATGCTTATGGGGGTATTTATGATCTAGGGTTACGTGCAACTTTTTTTAACCAAACTCTGGAAATTTGGGGATTTTCAATAAGTTATGAGATTTGGCAAACATATGAAAGCTAAGACTTTGAGGCATCTTTACTTTTGTGAAAAAGACTCCATTGTTCCAGCTAATTTTTAGCACATAGAAACAAAAAAGACCCTTGTATGGTCGCACTGTATTAAATTCCCTGGATGGCATGGAAAGATGAATCAGTGGAGTAAAATTAAATCACTCCATGCCATTTTTTATCCACCCATGTATTATCTTTTGATTGTTACATTGCGAGGATTCTCTGATACTAAAGTGCCATAACCAAGGTAGACTCGAGGGGCACCCACCCACATGCAGCCTGTGAAAGCTCAAAATTTTCTAAGGTTTTAATACGCTAATTCCCACTCTAAGGTTTTAATACGCTAATTCCCACTGTCTGAAATCTTGTCACAAATAGCACATAAAGACATCGACCTTTAAATCTACCATAAAAAGGTGCACACGCGTCACAAAGCCACACATAAACATAATTTAAAAATTACAAATTTTTAGACACACAAAACCCCTACAGGAGAAGAACAATTCTCAGGATACACCATCAACATCAAAATCAACTCTCTCTTCTTTTTTTTGAAACATCCCCAAAAAGATATAATTAATTCTAAACAAATCCAAGTATTAACTCGGATAAAATCACTTTTTCAATTTTTTTTTAAAAAATCACCTTTGTAAATAGCATGACTTATTAATCAATTTACAAAGAGCACACTAAGATCTGGAAAGAAAAAACAAAAACCCAGATAGAATCCATAACAAGAACATAAAAAAAAAAACAAGAGAAAAAAAGAGGAGATAAGACCTTGCAAGGACGGTTCTTGATGACTATATAGCCATTCTTGCGGATAGTACCAGCTTGCTGAGGGTAAGTCTTGGAGGCTCCTGCATCAGCCTTCGATTCAAAGTGGTGCTCCTCGTCCGACATGTTGGCTGGTTCGGTTCTCTCTCGAGCAGAAAAGGAAAAAATAATGGAAGAGGATGATGACTTCTCGAGACAGAAGAGGACAGGGCACCGCCACTTCTATTTTATGCCTTCCTTCGATATAGATAGACAGATAAAAAGATTGAGAGAGTTTGAGTTAGGAGACAACACCTTCTCAACCCTGGTTAATGTTTTCGTCCAATCTTGACCGTTGGATCCTTTCCTTGAGTTTAGCTTCGCTTAGCTTCCCACTTCTTTTATATCTTTCTTTTCGAAATTTTGTATTTTTTTATGTAATATAAATATATATTGGTTTTACCGCATCTTATTTAAATTTCAAGGATGGTTGGGGGAGAAAAAAACACTTCAGGTTAAATGTGAATAATTCATATAATTTTTTTTATTCTGTGGTAATATTATTTTTTAAATTAATTTATATAATAAATTAAATTACATTTTATATTCTAATCAAATGCTTGAAAATCAAGTCACACGTTACACGTTACATTATAATTATAATATAATATCTCAATCATTGTGACTTCATTTTTAGAATAACAACACTTTTCTTTTATATGATTTATTTATAACTTTGAAAATTGATAATGGCAAAGAATATTCTTCATTTTTTCCAATTGCTGTAGTCCACTGATTTTTCCAGCATGATGTTTTATATATATATATATATATATTCAATATTCCTAGGCATATTTTCTATTTTTGTTTTCGTGCATCTTCTTCTGTATTTATGAGTAGCATCTGGTGCTTCAGGCCAAGATGCTAGGATTCCCACGTGTCAGATATTCTCAAAATACACCTTTTATTATGGTGGTCATCTAGCATAAAAACCCAGCAAAATTAAAATAGGGGTAAGCAAAATAACTAAAAAATTGATTAAATCAAGAAAATTAAAAAAAATTAATTGAAAAATCAAACCGTGAAAAAAACCGATTAAAATTTAAAAAAAATCAACCGGTATAGGCCTAAAACTGAAAAAACCGAACCGGAAAAACCGAGTCAAACCACAAAAACCGAGCCAAACCGATTTGAACCGGTTTTGTCCAAAAAACCAAACCGATCTGAAACCGGTCGGTTTGAACCGGTTTCGAGCTTTTTTTAAAAAAAATTCGGTTTAGTTATTTTTTTAATAAAAATTAAACCGAATCGAAAATAACCACCCCTACGTCAAGATGATTAAATAAGATAAAATAATAAGACTAAAAATTACTAGCTCTTATTACTCCATGTAAAAATAAATTCGTTACTCCATAACATATTCATACTAGTATAGTTAAAAGTATTATTATAAGAATGAATCCAACATGCTGCTATGTAAAAAAAAAAAAAAAAAGATGAATATAATTCAGTTCGGGTTGATAATTTCAAATATTTTTTTTCTAATTTACTAAATGAGCTGAACTATTCCATAAAAAAAATGGTGTTTTTTAATAATTTAATTTATTTTTATTTGAAATAACTAATTATTTTTCCAGGTGCATTTGGTTATTGATGAATACATCTGATATTAGATATGATAAAATTTGATAAAATTGAACTAAGAAAACATGGAATTAAAACCTAACTCATAAAAAAGTGCTATTATATATATATTCTCAAAGTTTTACTCGTAATTATTATAAATAAGGAATTCTATTGAAATTTAAATTAACTACAACTAATTATTTTTATTATCAATGATTAATTAACTTAACAAGTTAAAAAAATTATTAGAATTTAAATGAATTAATATTGAGAAACTAAAATATCCTATTTCTCAAAACTTTTTAGAAATATGCTTAGCTTGTATGTGTCTCGATTAATTTTATTGGCCCTGAATCTAATGACTATATAAACTTATAATGACCCTGAAATTTGTGAGACTCGAACTAATAATCTCTAGGAAGCAAACTCAGAGTCTGATCATGGGTATATTTGATAAGTGTGATGCGCTCTAATTGTTTTTTCAACATTAAAAATAAAATGTCAAGGGTATGTGAGTATTTAAAAAAAAAACAAAAATTTGAGACTTTAATTATGTTTAATAAATTTGACTAATTTAAATAATATAAATAAAAAAAATAAAAATAAATTGACTAAAAAAATCAAATTAAATAAAACTATGAATCTCAATTATCAAATAACATAATAATATTAAAGGATGAAACTAAAAAAAAATTAAAAAAAAACTAAAAAAAATTTGAGTAAATTTATATTAATTCACTAGCCCCATAAACATAAGCATATTATTGAAATAATTTTATAAAAAAAAATAAAATTTTATATTTCTTAAAATATCAAATTACCTCTCAATTAACTCAATTACAACTAAAAACATTCAGTAGGAATAAACCAAAAAGCCCTTAGACATCAGTTAAATAATTTGCTTTTACTTTTAATAATAATTCAATCATTTTATTATTCATGGTAGATGTTAAAAGACTTTCATGTCTCTAATAAAACCGAAAATAAGTAATAAATCAAGAAAAAAAACCACGTTACCATTAAGTTGATCAAATAAAATTTTAATAAAATAATTATTTTATTGTTTCAACCCACCTGTACAATAATGTGGTTTCATAAATTCAACAAATTATAATTTGTATGCTTGTAAGACTGGTCATAAAAGCAGTATTAACCTAACAGTTGCGCATACAAAAACATTGGATAGTAAATTAAGTTTCAAATTTTAACATGTTGTTTGAAACTTCAAATTAAATTAAATTTATAAGATTAAATTAATTATATGTTATGTTTGAAATTTTATTTTAAAATAATGTTTTTAATTCTAAATAAAATGTAATTTATACAAAATAAATAAAAACAAATCAAAGAGGAACCCTCTTATTTATTCAAAGAACTCAATTCTAACTGAGATAGTAAAAATTATTTCCCAAAAACATCCCATTTTTATTAACCTTAATAATTTAATAGTTTATTTATTTTTGTGTTTCAAAAATGTTTTTAAAAGAATTTAAAATTAGTTTACTTTAAATTAATTTTTTTTATATTTTCATATTGTTTTGATATGTTAATGTAAAAAATGATGTTTTTTTTATAATAATAATAAAATATTATTTTGATGTATTTTTTAGTAAAAAACATTTTGAAAAGCAACCGCCACCACACTTCTACATTTTGAAATATTTTTTTAAAATACTGATTGAAATTCTAAATAAAATGTAGTTTTGAAAAAATAAATAAAAATATATCCCTTCTTCCCCTCTTTCATCTCCTTTTCTTCCACGAGAGTGTATAGAAACGCGGTGTAAATCATGTTTTTAAAAATTTTAATTTTTTTATATTTTTATATCGTTTTGTTGTATTAATGTTAAAATTAATTTTTTTTAAAAAATATTTTATTATATTTTTATGTAAAAAATATTTTAAATTATCACTGTAATTACAATCTTAAATATCTCAAAATCGGGGCACGTTTTTTCAACCATCTATCATTTAGGTGTTAAATCTTTAGCCTAAGTTGTTGTTTTTACTGACAAGTAAAGCTGCTGACATGCAAGTGAGCTGAAAGTAAGATTGTCAAAGCTCCATTAAATGTTTGTTGACTATCAGTCGTGCTGCGTGCAGGTTGTGAAACATGACAGAAAGATTTCGGTTCTGCCGAGTTCTTGTTTTTGTAGCGCGCACGCTTGTAAGTAAATTGGCGATGACGAGAAATATTGGAGGTTATAGTTTAATTAGTTAGATTTTATATTTATTTTTTAAGTTTATTAGTTTAAATGTAATAAATTTTAAGGTTATTAAAGATTATATAGTTGTTAATTTGAGGATATATGAAGCTGATCCGGATATTTGTAATTAAAAAAAAAAAATTGGTCATAATGTTTGGTACAAAGCTCCAAATCCTGAACCGTTGATGCTTTGGAAACCAGACGCAGACAACTTTCCGAGGATCTGTCTGTACAAGCATCTTCAGCTTCGTCGACTTCTTCGGACTGAGCTCAGGTCTTTAAGCTTTGTTAATCCAAATTCATTGGTGGATCTGAATATTGGATTTACCAGGAATGCACCCGCATCATCAAACCCATGAAGAATTGGAAATAGATATCATTACTTGCTATTTTTCCTGTACGATTTCTCACCTGTCATTCTTCAAGTTAACAGCAGTTTCAGAATAATCACCTCCTTAAGATGTCTGCTATCTGGGAGGTGCAAAGATGAGGTTATGATTAATTTACGACTTCAAACGATGAAAAGTTTCAGCTGCCACAAACAAGCTGAATCGAGAAAATGCATGAACAGGCATACTCTTGTTGATTTTTCAAATAATTTTTTAGCGTGTTTAGAAGTGTGGTTGTTTTTCAAAATGTTTTTCAATCAGCAATATATTAAAATAATATTTTTTTATTTTTTAAAATTATTTTTAATATCAGTGTATCAAAATAATCTAAAAATATCAAAAAAATATTAATTTAAAATAAATAAATAAAAAAGATGGAAAAGCTGCGACATCAATTTATGCGGGAAAAAAACTCCAGGTCGGCTGAATAAGAAAAGAAATGCGAGCCGAATACTGCCACAACAGCAACTTCAACCATCCATGAATATGATTAAGCTTGCTTCCTCTCGAGAGCAACCAGAAAAGGCAATAAGGAAATTTCAGATATTCCCACTGGACCAACCGACCAGCATTAAAATCAGTTCAATCAAACAACTAATCGAGCCCAGCTTTTCTTTTCTTTGTTGATTGACAGAGAAAGGAAACATTGAGGAATAATTTGGAGTCATCGACGCTGATGCTATGGACAAGCCATGGCGAAACGTACAAGAAAAGAGAAAACGGGTGCGTGGCACTTTTCCCTGGAGTTATTTCACCATTGGTGAGGATATGTTACCACAGTTTTAACTTTATTTCACTTCACAACGCTCTATTATAGAGAATGGAGACAGTTTGGTACAGAGAAAGCTAAGCCTGGTTGGTTACAGTTTGGTGCAGAGAAATCTCCATTCCATCCATGCAATCACCACTTCAAATGTCAAATCATGCGAGCTCGAGTCCAAAACTATCACTGCTTTTGTGAATTGCTTGGTCGTTCTCAAAATGGGTGGCACACTTTCAAGTGGATAAGAGAAAGAAATTGGTCTTAGGTAGGAGCAAATTTATTGTAGAACATCATTTGTTCTTCACCCAAGCACAAAGCAAGAGAAAAGAAAAAGGGAAATGTACGTTAACAAAAACTCTAAACTGCATTAGATATACAAAATTATTAATTGCTACAATCATTTTTTTTTGTCTTTAATCAAAAAATTAGATGCATTGGATTTTGGGGGTTAGATGATATTTTCACGGATCCATTTATCATTCTAAAATTGTTAAGAACATCTCGATATTTTCACAATTTTTAACATGGTTGAATTAATTGATTGCATTTAAAAGAAAAAAAAACTTAATTATGATTTAGGGGCTTTTTTTTATTTTTTCAATATAATAACTTTATTACCTTTAAATTCAAAATTCTAAAATTATGAATGCAGGGGATTGTTCTTAATTTTATAGTATTTTTTTTATAATAATTATTTGGTCACGAGAGCAATGTTATATTTTGATAAATAAAATAAAAAATCAAAAAAATGATTGATGCTTGTGTTGCTCGTATCAGTCGCTCCATTATCTTCGAACAATGCGTGTGGTTGACTCTGGTGATCAAGATTGTTGTTCCGTCATCTCATTTGATTTGTCTTGGCATTCTCTTTCCCTTAGATGGCTTGTGAATGGTGATTTTATCTGGTTTGATGCCGATAAGATTTCTCTTTTTTCCCTTGTTTTCTCTCCCTTCCACCTCAATTTGCGCGATACCCCTAAAAAAATTCACAGCAATCCTTCAATTTATTTTTCCTTTAGATTTGGTCGATGCTCTCTTAATCTCAATTTTTTATTTGAAATTTTTATTTCAAATCAAAAAATATTTTAAATTTCATCCTTCTTCAATCTTCTTATCTTTTAGATTTTCTTCTCATTCTTTTTATTGTTATTTTTTAATTTCAGATGATTTATAAAATTGATTTTCTTTTGCGATTTCATCCTCAATTTTTTTTTTCATATCAGGTTTGATTTTTATTCTTCTTATTGCTATTTTCCTACTTTGACAAGTTTTTTATATTATTTTTTTTATCCTTCAACATTAAATTAATTGAGAATCGGGCTTCTTCATTGAGGCCGTGTTTGTGACTTCACGAGTTATGATTTTGAAAGATCAACCCAGATTTAAAAAATTGACCCAGGTCTGTTTGTTTTTTCATTTTATTAATTTAAAGTTGTCCTTTTATATCATTAAATTAACCAAACTTACTTTTTGCTTTTTTAGAAATCCTAGCGCCCCTAATTTTTTCTTCTTACACCTAGGAGAATTGCTCCGGCTCGCAGCGTTGCGCCAACAACTGATATAGGTTTACTTGAGTTACTTGTTTTTTTTTTTAGTTTTTTTTTCTCCTTGATATTTGGTTCATTATAATCAAGTTTCATAATTTGTTTCGATAAGGGTTACATGATTTTATCACAATCTTATATCCTAGATCACAGGTTTCATTGGCTAACCATAGTTGAATCGGGTCGATCCGATATGCCGCTGTCTCAATATTTTTCTAAAAAAAATATGTCGTCGAACACATCATTATATTTAAAACTGGTTCAGTTAGTATACATCAAAAATTTGACTTTCTAATATTCTTACAATCTTGTAAGGTAAAAAAAAATAAAATCCAACCAATAGTTGAAATAATAGTCGAGATCAAATTAGTTAAAGTTTGTATGCTAAATCTTTTATCAAGATAAAAGAGCTCACTAATTCTGTCCATATAAACGAAGTTCCTTATTTAATATATTTATGATCGGTCGACTATGGTCAGTAATATATTTTACAAGATTTGATAATTACCTTAATATTTTAAACATGATTTAATATTTACATAGAAACATTTTTACATAAGAGAGAATCAATGCAATGATCTTGGAAACTAACTAGACTTTGATATTTAACGCAATATACCGGTGAAAAAAAACATGGTATTCCATATGCAAGGATCTATTTTACTCAGATTAATGGCCTTGATTAAGGTTGATGTGAAATGGGAATTATTAAATATTTGTAATTTAGCAAACCATAAGGTAGAGGGAGACAAGCAACAAAAGCAACAGGAGATTGGAGTATATATGAAAAGCCCAATAGGATATTTGGGCTTGTAGTTTAGATCATCCACACCCCCTGGCCCTTCTTTCCACATGGCCCATGTAAGCTAGACCCAAAAAAACCATGCTAAATCTTGG
>Ga0325404_1009202_pt1 | contig 10068 bp, 10 predicted proteins | sample PopdelMetagenome_18_FD_205664 | JGI IMG/M metagenome (GOLD analysis project Ga0325404, IMG submission 205664) | Populus deltoides microbial communities from Bellville, Georgia, United States - Xylem-Control-R1 | ecosystem: Host-associated > Plants > Phyllosphere > Stem > Wood/Secondary xylem...
TTATAAGATTAATATTCTATCTATTTTTATATCTTTAATTGAGACAATTAACAAAGAAATTAAAATAAAATGAACATTCACGGTAAAAATTGCGTTGTCGTAATTTGTTTCAACTTCTATTTTTTTTAATATGTTTATCTTTTTTCTTCTTATTTTTATCTTACTAGAGATTTCTCTTATTAATTATTTTTTTAATCTATTTTTCTATGTACTTTATACTAACCCAACTCTCAATTTTTTTATACACATCTTTATTTATATATATATATCATACGAGTTTCTTTTAATATCACTAACCCTCATGGTTAACGTGTTAACCTTTGGATCACATATTAATATTTATATATTTTTATGGTAATAATTAAATAAAAATTAACTAATAATATGCTTGGTTGAGATTAAATTTAAATAAATTTATAAGAAGATCATCAACAAGCATGGACAATTAAATGAAAAAATAAATTAATAAGTTCAAGAAACAAACTAAATGAAGACTTAGTTTTTAAGAATTCATTTTAGTGCTTATTATGTAAATCTTTTATATCTTACTTGATAGTACAAATTAAAATGAATTCACACAAATCACATTGCATGCATTATAGGATTGATATGCTTATAGTCGGTTCAGAATTTACCATACTTAAAACTGTTTAAACTAGATTTTAAGTTGAACTGGTTGGTTGCTTGACCATATCAAGTGAATTGATCGGCCACTTATTCATTAGGGATGAATATATGAGAATCTGCAGGAAATGACCGACCGTTTGACTTGAACAATCTGAACCGGTTAACCATTTTAGTTGTCAGCAGAACAATAACGGCTATAAAATGACTAATTTTTTGCTAGAATATATATATATATATATATATATATATATATATATATATATATATAATTAAAGAATTAAAAATAAAATTTGAATATATATTATATACAAGCTATATAAAAGCAAAAACAACTTCAAATCATCAATCCTAAATCATACTCATATGTATGCATTAAAACCTTTATATTCTTACACAAAAATATAAATTCTCACACTCACTACACTTAAACACCTTCATACATTTTAAGTGCTATTGAGTGAGCTATAGAGATATAAGTTTCAATTATATTATCTACTCTTTGAAAGAGTATTGTTACATTTCAAACAATTATAATCCTTCAACAGTTTAAGAGTTTAAGTGGAAAAAAAATGGTATTTCTTCAAGTGGTGAAAAGGACTTAGTGAGGATTCATCAAGGACATTGTAATATTTGGCTTGAATTAGTAAAGAATAATATACTCAAGATCAGTTTGGTACTTACGATATGGATGTAGACTTATCGAACCACGTTCAAAACCGAGTTTGCAATTTTTATCCTTATATTCTTTACTTTAAGCACTTTAATTATATTGTTGGTTAATTGTGTTTAATTGAATTAATTGCAATATTTATTATTATTATTAGTGAAATATCTAATTCACCCTCGTAGATGTTATTGTTGCTTTAATCCTAGAATAACAATTGGTATCAGAACTTAGTTCTCATTTATATAAGTTTGCTTAGACTTTGAATAGAATGACAAGCACTAGTTTTAATGTTCAAAATGAAGGATCATCAACCTTTAGGCCACCTTTCTTTGATGATAATGACTATGTCTATTGGAAAGCTAGGATATATATATATTCAATTTATTGATTATGATTTATTGCTATCTATTGAAAATGGACCTCACAAGTCTACTAAAATTAAAAATGATATAACGGTTCCTAAAGCCAGAAGTGATTATACCGATGGTAAAAAAAAATGTTATCTATAGATGCTAAAGTTATAAATACTTTGTATTATGCATTAAGTAGAAGTGAATTCAATAGGATCACATCATACATGAATGCTGGAGATATATGACATGCATTAGAGATAACACATAAAATAATGAATTAAGTAAATGAATAAAAAATTGACATGTTAGTGAATTAATATGAGTTATTTAAAATGCTTTCAAATGAATCCATAACTAGTATGTTTACTAGAATGACAACTATCACTAATAATTTGGATGATCTTGGTAGGATTTATACTAATGTTGATATTATGAGTAAAATTCCCAAGTCTTTGCCAAAGACTTAGGAAGCAAAAGTGATGGAAATCTGAGAAGCTAAGGACCTCACCAAACTTTCAATTGAAGAACTCATCAGATCACTTATGACTCATGAAATCGCCATGGAAAAACAAGAACTAAAAAAGAAGCCAAAAAAGAATTTGGCATTTAAAATCATACATCATGTTGATAGTGATGATGGTGATGGTGATGGTGATGATGAAGTGGAGGCGCACATTGCACTTATCACGAGACAATTCTAAAATTTCCTAAGAAAGAAGTAGGAAATAAAAAGTTTTTAAACTTCAAGAAGGATGGAAATAAGGAAAAATATAGTAAGGAAGCATTTAGATGCTATAAGTGCAATAAGAAGAGACATATAAAGGTTGATTGCCCTCTCCGTCAAAATAAGAAGAAGAACCTTCATCACAAACGAGCAATAAAAGAATTATAGAGTGATGACTCAGAATCTAGCTCAAGTGATGGTGAAGAGCATTTTGCAAACATGTATTTTATGGCAATTGAAAGTGATAATGAGGTAATTTCTTCGGATGATAAATCCGACCTATCTTATAATGAATTGTATGATTTATTTGAGACATTGTATGATGAATACAAGAAGTTAGGTTCCAAGTATAACTTATTGAAAAAGAACTATGCATGTTTACTTGTTAAGAAAGATACTTTAGAAAATAAAGCATGCATTGTAATTGATGATTGCATTAAGATGAACCAATTTAAAGAGGAAAACAAGGCTTTAAAGGAAAAGGTTGATAAGTTGAACACTACCTAGTTAAATTCACTTAAGGTTCTAAGATTTTAGAAATCATATTTACTAGTTAAAGATGTGTTCTCATTAAAAAAAAAAGGTTTAGGCAATCAACCTAAAAAGAATTAAAAAAAATTAAAAAATTACTTTGTTAAAGCCAAACAATCACATGACCCAAACTAAACATGTAATTATTGTAGAAGCATTAATCACTTGATTTATGTATCTCCTATGAAAAAGAACAAAGTTAATAATATGACTTGGGTTCCGAAAAGAACCACCACTAACCACAAAGGACCTAAAAGGTATGGGTACCAAAAACCTCATCTTGATTTTGTGTGTGTAGTAATCAAAGGAATATAGAAAGTGGTTTTTAGATAATGCTTGCTCAAGACACATGACCAGAGATGGTTCATTGTTCTCAAGCATTACCAAAATCAATTATGGAATTCACCTTTAGAGACAACTTAAAAGGAAAGATCATTGAAGTTGGCAATATTAGAGGTAAGTCATTTCCCTCTATAAAAAAAAATTATTTCTTGTAAATAGTCTAAAATATAATTTGCTAAGTATTAGTCAATCGTATGATAATGGCTATAAAATTATGTTTGACCATGTATGTTGCTTAATCCTTGAAAATGATAAAGTTGTATTTGTTAGTAAATGTTTATAAGATTAAAATGGATGCATGCATGAGAATATAAAGTTATCTTATTACTAACATTAATGATAGTTTTTTTTTTTTTTTACATAGAAGACCTGGTGATATAAACATGGAGATGACTAATAGATTGAAGGAGTGGAATAAAAAAGTTTTTGAGAACATCTTTTAGAGGAAAATAAGGGTTCTAGCCAGTTTTGGTGAGATATAAAAAGCCATTGCTAAGGGTGGTAATAACCACTTGTCAAGTTAAAAAATGAGTTGACTAGTGAATATAATCAAACTCTTAACCAGGAGATCTATTAGTATCAAAAATTAAAATGCCGATGGATTTCTTTTAGGGATAAGAACACTTTATTTTTTTCATACAAAGACTGTGATAAGGAGACAAAAATATAAGATTAGAGCTCTAAAGGATGAGACTAATTTATGGGTGTGAGATGAGGTCACTTTGAAAGATATAACGGTGCAGTTTTACCAGAAAGTATTCATATAGAAGGATGGAGTAGTTTAGTAAGATAGCTTATAAAATGTTTTTCCTGAGGTAGATTTGGTTTAATTTGACATGAAATCTTTTAAGGCTTCAAGTCCGAATGGATATCAACCTATTTCTATCGGTCTTAATGGTATATGGTGGGGCCGATAATGTGTAAGTTTATTAAGGATGTTTTTTAAGGGACTTCAGAAGTAATAGATATCAACCACTCTTATATAGTTTTGATTTCAAAAGTTATATTTGAACCAATTTAGACCAATTGGTTTATGCAATGTTAATTGAAAAATTTTGACTAAATTGCTAGTGAATCGGCTCAAACAATTGATGCCTTGATTAATTAATAAATTTCAGAGCAATTGTGTGCCTGGTAGGCAGATTACGAATAACATTATGATTGCTCAGGAGGTTAATTACTCCATGCATAAGATGAAAAGGAGGAAAGGAGTCATGACTATTAAGGTTGATCTTGAAAAGGTATATGATAGGTTAAAGTGGGACTTCATTCAAGAAACGTAAATAGGGGTGAGATTACCTAAAATGTTTGTAGATATTATCATGAAATTGACGTAACGGAAGTCTATTAAATAAAAGGATTACCGTCCCTTTGTAGATAATTACTCGAGTCCACGAGCAGGAAGTAGATTACTCGAATCCACGAGTAAGAGATTGAGGTTCTGAATGAAATTCTTATTTCAATGAAAATTTTGAGCGTCTGTAATGAGGATTGGTTGCTTGTATTTATAGCTACCAATCCTAATTCCAATCAGAAACGTACTTGCAGAGATAATTAAAAACATATAATATTCCTACTTAAAAACGTAAACTAAAGTTCTAACTTTTAAACAATAATAACAGTAGCAGAGGAGCACTTAAATAGTGGAATCCGTGTGCAATAAGGAAAAGAGCAGTAGTGGCAGAGCATGCTTCTTTGAATCCTGACGTGTTCTTCCTTGCAGCACTAGGATTCCAGTTGGTCTAGACTTCCTTCATTAAGCTGTCCTACATCAGTCTCCCCTTCTTGAACAGAACTCGTCCTTGAGTTGATCAGGTGAGAAGGACATTCATCTGGAGGATGATAGTCAAATAGGTCAGCAACATTGAAGGTAGGGGATATGGTCATTTCTGCAGGAAGGTCCACAACATATGCATTGTCATTAATCTTCTGTAGGATTTGGAAAGGGCCATGCTTTTTATTGTTCATCTTGTTATACGTTCCTGCTGGTAGTCACCCCTTACGTAGATACACCATCACAAGATCTCCTACCTAATAAACCTTAGCTCGTCGTTTGCGATCTGCGGCTGTTTTGTACCGGACATTAGCTTCCTCTAGATTCGCTCGCACTTCGTCCTAAATTATTTTAATCCGGTCAGCCATATGCTCTGCTGCGATGCTCATTCCTGGAATTTTAGGCAGCGGTGCTAGGTCCAGTGCATGATATGGTGGCTGGCAATAGACAATTTGGAATGGAGTTTTTCCCGTGGACCTGTTTAGCATGCTGTTATAGGCAAATTCAGCCTGTGCCAGTGTAAGATCCCATTGTTTTGGTCTCTCCCCTGAGAGGCAGCGGATTAAGTTTCCCAGAGTGCGGTTTACAACTTCCGCCTGTCCATCGGTTTGAGGGTGGCTAGTGCTACTGAATTACAATGATGTATCAAACCATCACCATAATGTCCGCCAAAAGTGGCTTAAAAATTTTGTGTCTCGATCCGAAGTGATGGATTTAGGAACTCCATGTAGACGAACCACTTCTTTGAAGAACAGATTTGCGATGTGCACGGCATCTGATGTCTTTTTGCATGCGATGAAGTGAGCCATTTTGGAGTACCTGTCCACTACTACAAAGACGGAGTCAAATCCACGCTGAGTTCGTGGAAGTCCCAGGATGAAATCCATAGATAAGTCTTCCCAAGGGGCTGCTAGGATGGGCAACGGCATGTAGAGACCTATGTTCTGTGTGTGTCCTTTGGCGGCTTGGCACGTGGGACAGCGTTTGACATAGTTACCAATGTCCCGTTTCAGCTGGGGCCAATAATACCTCTCTTCTTTCATGGCCACTGTTTTGTCCCGTCCTAGATGGCCCCCCAAATCGCCACCATGGAGCTCGCGGGTTATCTGTTCTCGTAAGGAGCTCCTAGGGATGCATAACTGATTGCCCCAGAATAAATATCCCTCTTGAATATGCATGCCTTCCTGTGAGCGTCCTTATAGACATTTGGTCCAAATAGGGCCAAAATCTTCATCATCCGCATACAAATCCTTAAGGCAATCAAAACCCATAACTTCAGTCCGTATGGTGACAAGCAATAGCGTCCTTCGACTTAGAGCATCCGCTACTTTATTTAGCTGCCCAGCCTTATGTTTCAGGGAGAAAGTGAACCTTTGGATGAAGGATACCCAACGTGCATGCATTCGGTTCACACTATTCTGGTTATTAATGAATTGTAAGGCGTGGTGATCACTGAAGAGGATAAACTCCCTTTGCACTAAGTAGTGCTCCCAAACCTTTAAAGCACAAAACACAGCATAAAGTTCAAGTTCGTAGGTGGACCATTTCTTGCGAGATTCACTTAGTTTCTCGCTGTAGAAAGCAACAGGCCTACCTTCCTAAGACAATACAGCACCAACGCCAACAATAGACGCATCACACTCCACTTCAAATAATTTATCGAAATCTGGCAGTGCGAGAACTGGAGCAGAAGACAGCTTTTCTTTAATTAGTATGAAGCTTTGTTTTGCTTCAGGTCCCCAATGGAATTTCCCTTTCTTCATGCATTCAATGATCGGTGCAACGATTCGACTAAAATTTCTAACAAACCGTCGATAGAATGTTGTTAGGCCATGGAAGCTATGCACCTCGCTGACATTCTGTAGAGTAGGCCATTCCCGGATGGCTCTTATTTTGCCTTCGTCGACTTTAATCCCCCCAGCACTCACAACAAATCCCAAAAATAGCAAACTACTGGTTATGAAGTCACACTTTGTCAAATTAACATACAGCTTGTTCTGTTGTAATACTGTTAGCACTTTCCTCAAGTGCTCCAAGTGGTCAGACTTGCTTTGGCTATAGATTAAAATATCGTCAAAGTACACTACAACAAAACGGCCAGTGAAGGGTTTAAGTACCTGATTCATTAGGCGCATGAAGGTACTCGGGGCGTTGGACAGTCCAAAGGGCATTACTAGCCATTCATATAAGCCCTCTCTCATCTTGAAAGCAGTTTTCCATTCATCCCCGAATATAATTCGAATCTGATGATAACCACTCCGTAAATCAATTTTTGAAAAAATTTTCAACCCTGACAGCATGTCTAGCATATCCTCCAGGCAAGGAATTGGAAACCGGTACTTAATTGTGATTTTGTTAATGGCTCGGTTGTCTATGCACATGCGCCAACTGCCATCTTTCTTTGGTACTAGCAAGGCTGGCACTGCGCAAGGACTCATACTCTCCTAAACCAATCCCTTTCTAATCAGCTCTTCTACCTGCTCTTGTAGGATCTGACTCTCTTTTGGACTCATTTGATAATGGGGTCGATTTGGCAGACTAGCCCCTGGAGTGAGATCAATCTGGTGCTGAATATCGTGCATGGAGGGTATTCCATCTGGTAGCTCTGATGGTATGATTTCCTGAAACTCTGCTAGTAAGGGTCTTGGCTCTTGAGGAATGTTGTGAAGTTCGGTACCGATTCCTCCCCCAATTACTACTGCAAAAAGCTCTCCTGTCTTCTTGGCTTCGTCCATAAATTTTTCCCCATCGACCAGAAGCACTGACTTCCCTTTGGTTTTCGGTTCGACTACAGAAAATTCTTCCTTTATTGGACCCAACACGACTTTCTGCCCTTTACTCCTGAAGATATACACATTATCGCGCCCCTTGTATATAGCATCCACATCAAACTGTCATGGTCTGCCTAGAATTATATGACAGGCATCCATTTCAACTATGTCACAAGTAACGTTGTCCAGGTAATTTTTCCTAATGGAGAATTGAATGCGGCAAATTTCTGTGACCCTTGCTTCTGCACCCTGTTTGATCCAGCCAATCTTATATGGTGATAGATGTCTCTCAGTTTTTAACCCCAGCTTTGCTACCATGTTTTTTGAAATTATATTCTCGCTGTTGCCGCTATCTATAATGACATCAGATACCTTTTTATTCACAGTGCACTTGGTTCGAAATATGTTGTGTCGCTGTGTTTGCTCTATCTGTTTTGGCGCAAGTAATAGTTTTCGAACTACTAGGGAACGTGACAATAACTCTCCCTCATCTCCCCCTGTGACTTTGTCCTTTTCATAGGTGTATGCTAACTCATCTTCTACTCCTTATGTTGTTAAATATGTTTCTATTAAGTTCACTGTGCTCCGCCTGGGACATTGATTGGAGCGATGTCCTGGTTGCCCACATCGATAGCATTTATCTGTCGATGGACGAGCATAAGGATTTCTAGGTACTTCTATCGTTCCTCCAGTCTTTGAGGGTGCCCCGTTATTGTTTGGTCCTTTGGAAACTTTCCTTTATCTATTGCAGCCCGATTAAGATCAAAAGAGCTTTTCGTTCCAGCTATCGACTTTGCTCGTTCCAGTTGTGTTTCTGTTTTTGTAGCCAAGTTGATGGCTTCAGTTAAAGAATATATGGTTTGCATGGAGACCCGATCCTGTATAGCCAAACGTAGACCACCAACAAACCTGCTGACTTGTTGCGCATCAGTTTCTGACAGATTATTACGTGAGGATAATTTGTGTAATTCTTCAACATATGTTTGCACTGTCCTGTTTCCTTGTCTGCAATCCTGATATTGTTGAAACAGGATCTATTCATAATCTGGTGGTAAATACCTGGCTTGTAGAAGTCGTCTCATCTTTGCCCATGTTTGTACCATTCCTTTTCTCTGTCGCATTCGGGTGAGTTGCAGCAGCTCCCACCATGCAGAGGCTCCTCCCATCAATCTGTAAGCAACCAATTTTACCTTTTTATCTTCAGGGATCTCCATGTAGTCGAAGAATCTTTCAACTACTGCCAGCCAATCAAGAAACCCCTCTATTTGCAACTAACCATAGAAACTAGGTAAATGCATTTTCATACGGAATGTTTGTGGTTCTCGCCCTCCTACATTGCGCTGTCCCTGGTGGTTGTGTCGAAATATTCATCATCATCACTCAGTTCATCCTCGTAGGCTAACTGCCTACGTGGAATTGGATGGCGTTCACAAGGAGGAACAATCCTTTCCCTGTAATTTTTGCCTTCGGGCTGCAGGTTATTTCCTGTTGTTAGTCTAGCAAGGGTTGCTTGTATTGCTTGTAACGCTTGCTGGGTCTCACGCTGGAAGTTCCTGAATTCAGTTTGTGTGATCATGCCCTCTTCATGCTTGGCATCATCAAGATTCTCGTTTTCACTCCGTGTGTTTGCCATCTGAACAAGTTAAACCAGCTCTAATATCAACTGACGTAGCGGAAGTCTATTAAATAAAAGGATCACCGTCCCTTTGTAGATAATTGCTCGAGTCCACGAGCAAGAAGTAGATTACTCGAATCCACGAGTAAAAGATTGAGGTTCTGAATGAAATTCTTATTTCAATGAAAATTTTGAGCGTCTGTAACGAGGATTGGTTGCTTGTATTTATAGTTACCAATCCTAATTCCAATTAAAAACGTACTTGCAGAGATAATTAAAAATATATAATATTCACAATAATAACAAAAGCAGAGGAGCACTTAAATAGTGGAATCCGTATGCAATAAGGAAAAGAGCAGTAGTGGCAGAGCATGCTTCTTTGAATCTTGACATGTTCTTCCTTGCAACACTAGGATTCCAGTTGGTCTAGACTTCTTTCATTAAGCTGTCCTACATCAGAAATGTATTAAAATAGCTTCACTAAGCATTTTATGGAATGATATTCCTTCGTCTAAGTTTCTTCCTTCAAGAGGAATTACACCACGAGATCTGCTATCCCTGTATATTTTTGTTTTATACCTGGAAAAGCTTTCTTAAATGATAAGTAGAGAGGTGGAGATGGGTTCTTGAAAGCCTTTCAGAATGAGCAAAAGGGGTTAAAGTA
>Ga0325404_1009210_pt1 | contig 10065 bp, 9 predicted proteins | sample PopdelMetagenome_18_FD_205664 | JGI IMG/M metagenome (GOLD analysis project Ga0325404, IMG submission 205664) | Populus deltoides microbial communities from Bellville, Georgia, United States - Xylem-Control-R1 | ecosystem: Host-associated > Plants > Phyllosphere > Stem > Wood/Secondary xylem...
ACACCAGTCGGACCTGGTCCAGACCAATGCTTTATTACTGATTCCAACTGTGGTGATTGGGCAGTCATTTTCAGAAAATGACTGATTTAATTTATATTGCTATATAACTGATTTACCTTTAGAAACACAATTAAAATCTTATTTTTTAAAAAATTAATTTTTTTACGTAAAATTAATAACCGCTAACATTCTCAACACCCCTGACCCTGAAAAAAACTAGAGGCACAAACCGTGATTTTCAGCCGTCCCGGCTCTTGTTTCAGTCATGCAGACTACTCAGACGCTTGCATCCAGATTCAAACACAAGAATTAGTAAAGTGAGTTTGAAATTTTTGGGTAATAAAACTCATGACCTGGGATAAGTAAATATAAAGTAAGCATTTACGGAGTATTAGTTGGAAACATCCAGCATTAGTGCTGTGCCAATCAAACCTTGTACAGAAATCATCTTCCTCTGTTTCTATCTCGTTCAACAAAAATTATATGTTCAACCTGTAGTAGGTAACAATCCCAGAAGAGAATCTACTCGACTGACGACGATGAGAACAGAGGAGATTTTTTACCGTGACTATTTTATGAACCTAGAACATAAAACTAGCACCTGAAACAAAAAGAAATCCTGCCTAAGGATGATGACACTGCAAGTCACCCCTTCTTCCTCCCAGCCCAGCCTTCTCTTTCTCAAACCTTCTCGGTTTCCTCCACTCTGAAATGAAACAATTCAAACACTCGGTTGCTTTAACAAAAGAAAATAACAATGAAATGCATGGCAAATGATTGTTCAGAACCAATAATCCAAGTGAACAGTTCTCCTTGACACGTGACCAGAAAGAAAAACATCTGCATTTCACATTTGCACCAAGAGGCTACAAAGTTTAAGGTTGCTTTACCGACAGCAGCAGCATGGTAACCTAACAAAAAGAGATTATAGCATACCTTAATAACGTTCAACAACAAAAAAAAAATTATCTTTTTCCTTTTTGCTCCTCAATTTAATTTCATCGATTGTTCCACTGAGCAATTAGTATACTCAAACATTTCATTTCACTGTTTTCCTTCAGTGGAATCACTTGCATATAATGAGCAATTCTTTCATGGACAGAATGAATACATTTTTTCACTTATTACACACCATGCCCTGTCATAGTAGATCAAAATGCTACATAAGTACATGGCTGCGTCATTCCAAACTAATGACATGAGCATATTTAAAAAAAAACCTTTTGGCAATGATTTGATAAAAAATGGAAAGAAAGAACTGAAATACAAATATGCTGAGTACTAATTTAAAAATCAAGCATGAATGGTTAGTGACTCACTTCCCATCCTTCATCAGAAAATCTACAGCGCGTCTCGCAGCATGAAGTAACATTTTCTTTATCTGCATCAAAAACCCGGCCAGGTTAGTTAGATTTAGTCAGTGCATGATCAACAAGTGACCAAGAGTAAAATGCAGTGCAACCAAAAAAAAAAAAAAAATGTATGGGCATTGGTTGTGGGTTTTTATGGTGCCATTAGGTAAAGATCGTGTCAGTTATGATAAAAATAATCAAGAGCAGTTGAATATCACAGTTGTGACCAGAGACGGCAATACTGATTGCAATGATGCATCACTTACAGTTCGAATGATGATTTGGACAGACAGGCTTGGCTATTCAATAGTATTTCATTATTTTGCAATGAAAGTCCTTGGTCGTCTTTCTTCTTGTGTTTATCATATCGCAAGATTTTACTAGCACACCAGAGATTATTCTATTGTGAAACATGTGGTGACCAGGGAGAAATGAAACTCTCCAGGGAATACATACGACAGGACTGCTCAAAAAACCTAGAGTAGTGCCCCCACTTCATCCCCAGATCAACTCTTTTCACTCCAATGCAATTTCTCTTATTACATATCCTCTAACTTTTCAGCATTAACCAGAATATCATCATAGAATAACTCTAAATTATAGATTTCAGAGGTCCTACATTAAATGTGTTATAGAATGATTAAATGAAGAAATTGATCTAACTCTTTGAATGGATAAGAAGAGAGTATCAAAAAGTGACATTCACAACAGATACAATTGGCCAACTTGTACATGAAAGACTCAATTCTCTAACTCACAACACTTTCAAGGAAAGCATCTCAATGACCAAAGACTCGTTCCCTTCAGATTGACAAATGGGTTTCAGCACTTGTCATTATTATATAGACATAGAAGGAAGATTACAAATACCTCCAGCTTGTCTTCCTTGGCCTGATGATTTGGGGGGAGCAGACGGAATTCCTCTGTCAAACGTATGCACTCACCAACATTTTCGGGCGAGACAAAGTCCAGTGCTACCTTGATGCAAGACTGTAAATGTATAAATCAGTTTTCATGGAAAATCAGTCTGCATTTCTGATTGTGTGCATGTGCCACTGGTATAAACCAACACATGAACAAGGAAGCTCACTACTTAATGGCAATTAAACTCCCAGATTTAATGTTCAATTTTTTAAAACAAGACCTAAAAACATAAGCACATTACAGTAGAAACCTTGAGAATTAAACTTCCACCAAGTCATCAAAGGACTACATCCACATCAGATGTAAAGAAATCTACACTGCTGAATAATTCAGTGGAACCACCTCATCCTAAAATTTTAGGAACTGGACCATAGCACACCAGGAACACCATTAGACCATGAAGCGCACACCAAAACAAAAAATAGCAACAAAGTTGTGGAGACCATGAATAGGACATTGTTAATTTCTGAACCTCCTACGTTGCCTAATTCCATGATCAAGATCAAAGCATTGCCATCAATTTCATTGCTCAAAAAATGACCAGCAGGAATTGCCACAAAATTTCCAGGTAAATATAAAACAGAACAAATTTTACCTTCAAGTTTCTAACTTGATGAGGACAGCCTGCAGGAATAAAGACAGCATCTCCAAGCTTCTGGACAAATGTCCACGGTTCAATGCCTGCACATCAGTGTCAGTAACATAATTATAAACCTCAAAATCAAGAGGAAAAAAGAAACTGACTGAACCTATTATATACATTACAGGACTAACCATATTCCTCTTTTAGCTTCCTCTTGTGCTCTAGAGTCAAATAAAATGTCTGGTCATGTATGGAGTGAACAACCTACAACACCAAAAGAACAGTAGTTCATGTAGTTACTTCAAGCATGCAAGCAATTTCTGCTACAAATTCAGACAACCAGCAGTAATCCAATTTAGCTGGCCCATTTAATTCAGTTTTGACGAAACAGTCTCTCTTTTCTATCAGCTACCATGCTCATCCCAACTTTCCCCAACCAATTCATAACATTCATGGTGCCTTTCCACGCCCACCCTAGAATATTTCTTTAACATATACCATTTAACAAATTCAAGATTTTTTTTCTAAAGCATTAGTGCATAAATGGTGTTCTTGTTACCTAAAGTTTTACCACAAAATTCATTTTCTTGACCATGAATTAGGATACACAACAGAGTTTTTTTGAGCATGGAATATAGACTGTTTCTACCAAACCCTTGAATTAAGCAAATCTGAAAGTTATAACACGACCATGGGCCAAAGGTAAACAAGACAGCCAATACACAATTACCTTTTGTAAAGGGCAACAATGGATATGCCTAAATTCTTTGAAGTGCTTATCAAGATATTCCTGCAATTTAGGAACATCTTCTCTCCGGAAAATATCCCAAACAGCACCTCCATCTAAAGCGTCAGGCCATTCCAACTCATTTGCACAATTTAAAGGTCCACTCTCATAGATTTTGCCTTGAACCACTTCTTCCTTCTCAGTAGATTTCCCTAATTTATTTGAAAAGGCAGAACCATTAAACAGAAAATTGTAAGTCAGGTCATCAACTTCGCCAGATAATAAACACATAATCATTAAGTGACCTACCAGAAACACCACCATTCTTGTTAACATCAAATTTATCCACATTCTGATCATATCCAAAAAGTTCTCTCTGGTCTTGTTTGAAGTGAAGAAGCTTCAAATTTTGAATCTCAGCAAGTTGTCCATCGCTATAGGATACCTCAGCAGTATGCGTTAAAACATTCACCTAAAGCAGCCAAATTTATTGTGCACAAAATAATCATGAAAAAAAGACCAATCATGAGGTTAAATAATTATTTCAGATCCCAGTCTTGACAGCCCCAGCACATGTAGATACTATAATATCAAGATTCACTGCTGGCGGGAAAAAGGAAAAATTCCACATTTCAAGTCTTAATTTTTTCTGTCAGAATATATGAAAATCTATCATTAACAAAAAGACCATTAGTCATTGCCCCATCCCAGCAGAATCCTAGTGAGAGAAATCTGACAGTTCTTGACCGTTTTCTCACTGAGAGCTTGCTGTCAAGCATCAAGTTTGCAACCTCATGTTTGCAGACCAGAAAATATTACCTTTTCTCTAAGCAGGGTGGAAAAAAAATTCAAACACAACTCATACAAAGAGTATCATACAACAGTTAGTTGAGTATCACCACTGAAAATACCCAATGCTGCTTAAAGTCACTTTTTTTATTTTTTATGCAATATTTGGAACAAGACACGATGCTGATCCCTGACTATAGTTTTCAAAGCTCCCAAATATAAGCCTGTGATATCTACAGAATAAAAGCAATCAAAGCATGGCTTTGTAAGTCAACAATTTAAATGTTGCCTCCAAGAAAAACTGAACATGGCACACTAAGAAAGGAAATTTTAAGTTTGTCATAACTTTTGTTATGGAATTCACCTTTCAGCCTTTTTCAGAAGGATGTGTCATTCTTATTGATTTCTAACCTTTCATTCTCTTTCTGTCACTACTATATCTTCTTTTATCTGAACAAGAATAAAGGAAACAAACATACCGCATCAGACATGTCACAATGAAGCTTGGTAACAGAATCTCCACGCCCAAGCTCTATAGGAAATCCATAAGCAATATATGTCTTCGGCCCCATGTCTGGCTTCAAAGAATTCTGAGGCAACCTGATAGCAAGGTTTAAAGGTCCACTGCGGCGGTCAGTATACTCCTTGAAGGGCAAACAACAGGTGAATTCAACATCATGTCGTGGCAAACTTTCACCAAATGTTTTATATGGGGGCCAGTCTTTCAGCTTCAGTATCTGAGGCCAATTTTTACCATCAAACCTTCCCTCCGTGTAACCAGTAAAGAATTTATGGACATTAATTTCTACCTGCGTTCATCAAGAATTGAGCTTCATACTAAAGATCATAACAAGTGATGGCATTTCAATACAGATTGCACGCATAGTTATCAAGATAAATGGAGAATTATTCACAGCCATAGTTATCAGAAAATAGCATCAAAATATTTGTGCTCAACAGGAAAGAGATCAATTGAGATAATGAAGTCTACCAAAAATTTGCCAGAACTATTTGAAAAACTCATCCAATTTCAATTAGCAATGTTGCAGCTGAGTTTTTATTATGGCGGTGATAATTATTTGGGTTGCTGGTTGAAATAGCTCAGATGCATTAGGAGCAGCGATTGTTTGGTGATGGCTCAGATGGTAGCGGCACGGCCATGGCAAAGCTAGGTTTTATGAGAAATGGGCTCTTGGTTGAAAGGTAATGTAGCAACTAGCAAGGGGTTTTAGGCTTCACAAAGAGACTGTTATGGAGAAGGAAGGATGAGGAAGGTCTACTGTGGTTCGAGCTTGGTGAGAGACAATATGGGGATGAAATGCTATAATACAATGTTATGCGAGCTCTTTGTATTATGTAATCAGTTTCGGTAAAAGGAAAGAAAGTCTTTTGTTGTGGATTTGAATTATATGATCGTGGATTTAGACCCTCCCATGATTATCAGAAAATAACATCAAAATCAAGCAATAAAAGGTGGCAAAATTTTGTCTTCAATGCACCGCTGAAACACAAAAAAGAAGAGGTAAATACACTGACCTCACAGCAACTCAGGCACTCAATTGCCTTAACATCCAAAAGTGTACCATGTTTTTCATGTTTGATCTGGCGGAAGGCACGCCACATGACCATCGGCTCCCAACTTAACCCAGAAGCAGTCTCAAGCACATTGCTAACAATCACAGGCTCAGCTCTCTTCCAATGGAACTGAAAATGTTTCAAGTCATCCTCCATGATATCTTTGGCTTTTGGATTGAACAAATAGTTATCATCAGAATCTTCTCGACATGCTGCTTTTAACAACTCGTTACCATTACAGATATCACGATTGCCATTCGAATTAAAACACATGCATAGTTCAACGGGAGCATTAGCAGAGTCAATTTCACAGTTTTTTAACACATCTTCAACTTTCTTTACCAACTCTGAAACTGAAACTGAAAAATTAACTTCTGTGTTTGGGAACAAACATTTCAGTTGTAAATTGCCACTACCACAAGCACAATGAATGCTTCCATCTTCATTTGCTTTCCATCCAGACTTTGGCCCTAGAAAATCCTCAGAGACAATCTTTTTAGGCGAACCAGCCAGCAATTCATCTTTTATTTCCTCATGTTCACCATGCATATACTTAAATCCCCTATCAATATACTCCATTACCACATCCGGCCCACCCCCTTGCAAGCATCCAGCACGGATCTCACGGCAACAGAGAAGACAAAGATCAGAAGAGCAATTTGAGCAACTTCTGTGATGATCAAAAATAGAAGTTCGGCAATTATCACTGAAAAAAAAACACAAAAGGTGGGTTAGTATCAAATCTTACCTAGAAAAAGAAATGGTGAGAAACGCTGATATCTAAAAAAGAACTTACCAGAACATGCGTTCATCTGCAGGGCAGCTAGCATTTTCTATCTGTAAGTCTGCAGGCGGTACACCTGGAGAAATAAACTATTAGTGATCTGACAAGCAAGAAGGCCAACTCTCTATACATAGAAGCACAAGCACCCTTCAGCTACCCACTCATTCATAAAGCATGCTCATCATAAAACATAGATAAACAGACATCTCTACACCAACAAGCAGCACAAGCACATGCATAGAATGCATGCTCATGATTAATTTCTTAAAAATCTATAACCAATCTTTTGTTAATGCAACTTTTAGTTTGGAGAAACTGCAAGTACAACTAAAAGAAAGGTCTTCTACATCCAATCAAGAAGAAAAACACAGAACATAATATATAATGAAAAGATTTATTCTTAAAATACAAATAATGACAAATAAAGGAAAAATAATCACAAGACTTGGGAATTTGACCATCAAAACAACAGACAATCATTTCATCCCATAAGAGCAACACTTTTTTATACAAAATTTCATTTTTATCAATTTCAGACATAATTAAACGAAGACCATTTTGAAATTTAAACAGAATCATTGAAAAATATTTATTGCTTATGAAATTAATTCCAAATATTTGAAACAAAAGAATACCCCTTATCCTAGCCTCAATATCTCTCTCCGTCATTTGCTCTGCATCTAACCGCTTCAGAAATGGAAGAAGTGAACTAAGTAAAAACTTAGAGTGCTGCACTTCTTCTTCTTCGCTTACTTCCAGGTTTAAATTTTTCGGGTCCTGCAGACAAGAGGTAAAGTTGTTACATCTCACACTTACAATTAAAACCATTAACAAATACATAAAGAAGATTGATCTGCAAAATTAGAGAACATACTTTTACTGGCGCATCTAGACGCAAACAAGATTTACAGTTGCAATTTCCAAGACAAACTGGACAAGCACTTGCAATATCATCCTCTGTCATCTTAGGATACCTACAACATAAACCAAGAGTTCCTTAAGCAACAAAATCAATGTTAGAGGGATTGAACCATAGACATTTTCAAGATGATTGAACCTCACTAAAACATGTCTAAGCTATGTCATTTTCTTGTTGATTGTCCAAGCAGGTGTTAAAATTTCAAAACAGACATCATATGCTAATTTACTTGTATCCAGAATGTAATGTTACGAATGAGTTGGGATTAAAATTGGATTACATCTATCAGTACACACAGATCATGCACGATATCACGTGTTCTAACAGGTAACTATTTCCTCCATAAATTTTCGTTGAAAAACAAAATAAATCTCGGATAGAAGAAAAGAACCAAAGCACGATAAGTTTGCCCCATTATAACATTTCACAAGCATAAGCATGCATGAGAAAAGGAAAGCACAAGCTAAGTAATAACATACAAATTCATGAAATTCACAGCAAACAATAGCATGAACTACAAATCAATATCTTACATTAAATGGATAATTGAGAGTTAATTTAGATTAAAAAACACCACCCTTAACAAATATATTTGTATACACGCACAATGAGAGAACAAAAGATTACAAGAGATAATGCAAATAATCGTAAAATATACCATTTTGTTAAGCAGGGGATACAATAGCGCTTCCTTTTACATTTCAGGCATCGAATGACACGGCCTTTATCACTTCTCTGGCATTGGTGGCACATTAAACACTCTTCCTCAGTGAACTGCAAATCCAAATTCCGGGACGTAAACAGCCATTAATTAATCAAACAGACAATATAAACAATAAACCGAACAGATTAGTTACCTGACTAGTGCGCCAGGATTTGCTGTTCTGCCCAACTTGCTCTTTCTGACTCCTGGGCCCATGACCTGTCCCAGTGCAAATCACCAAAGAATCTACTTCACCTTTGCCTTCACCACTTTCTTCCATTTCTTCTTCTCCTTTAATTTTCTCCTGCGCCTCCTGCTTCTTCTTCCCTTTTTGACTCGCTCTCTTTTTCCCACTATTCACATCACCGTTTTCCCTCTTTTTCTCACTTTCCAATCCATCACACTCCGAGACCCCTTTCTTCTGTCTACTCTCCGAGAATCCCACCTTCTTCCTGCTCTTCCTATGCTTCTCCCCAAACACTACCTCGTCTAATGCATTATCAATCTCAGCATAATTCACCTTTTTCTCAGTTTTCCTCAGCCTGTTCTTTAAGGGACCTCCATTCTCTTCCACACCGACAACAGTCTCCTTCCCCTCCTCACTCTCCACCTCCTCATTACCCAATGCAGTTCCCTTCTCCTCGTTGTTTACATCACCATTTTCACTCTTTTTCTCACGTTCCAGTCCATCATTCTCCAAGAGTGCTTTCTTCTTTCTACTCTCCGAGACTCCATCCTCCTGGCTCTTCCTATGCTTCTCCCCAAACACTACCCCATCTAATGCACTATCAATCTCAGCATAATTCACCTTTTTCTCATTTTTCCTCGGCCTCTTCTTTAATGGACCTCCATTCTCTTCCACGCCGACAACAGTCTCCTCCTCATTACCTAATTCAGCTCCCTTCTTCTCACCCTTTTCACTGTTCTCTCCTTCATTCTCAACAAATTTCACTTTTTCCTTCCCTTCAACTCCCAGCTCTCCAATCTCTTTCCCTTCCTCATCATCCACCTCCTGATTCCTCAATTTACCTCCCTTCTTCTCCCTCTTCCTTTTCCCTTTCTCTTCCCCTTTCTCATCTAATTTACCTTCTTTTCCATTATCTACGGCTATCTCTTCTTCTTCCTCAGTACCAGCCTCCTGTTTTTCCTTCCAAGCAAACCCTCTCTCTTCCTGCTTCACAAACCCCACTTCACTTTTATCACCAAATTCGCCTTCTTCCACACTCGCCACCTCTTTCTCAGCAAATTTCACCCTTTTCTTCTCTTTCACAACAGATGAGACCCCCTTTTCATCATTCCCTTCTTTCACCTTCTCCTTCTCCTTCTCATTATCATTTTCTTTCTTCTTTCCCTTCTTTTTCTTTTTACCCTTATTCGCATTCTCCTTCAGATCACATTCTCGCCCTTCCTCCACACCATCACCTTCCCTTTCTTCTTCACTAACTCTACTGTCACTCTCCTTTACCTTCCACTCCCTATTTCCCTTATTTGAGACATCCTTTGACTTATCGAAATGACAAGTTTCCTCCACTTTCCCTTCAATTTCACTACCTTCAACTAAACCCCCACTTTCCTTCACTTCCTCCTCAGACCCACCATTCTCCGCAGCTTCCTCCTTCACCCCCGCTGTCGATTTCGCCGGTCTCTGCCGCTTCCCGACTCTTGTCATCAAGAAATATTCAAGCTTTTAGCAGGAAAAAAAAAAAAAA
>Ga0325404_1009211_pt1 | contig 10063 bp, 8 predicted proteins | sample PopdelMetagenome_18_FD_205664 | JGI IMG/M metagenome (GOLD analysis project Ga0325404, IMG submission 205664) | Populus deltoides microbial communities from Bellville, Georgia, United States - Xylem-Control-R1 | ecosystem: Host-associated > Plants > Phyllosphere > Stem > Wood/Secondary xylem...
TAATAGATTGAAATTTATATAAATTAACTAATATTATTAATTATGAATACATAATATATAACCAAGAAATATTGATAATATCTTGAAAGAAAAAAATAAATTTATTAAATACTAATAGTAGTTTGTAATGGCGACTGTGGTCACCATGCATGTATGCAAACCATTTTATCACATTATAAAATGCACTAATGAGAGTTTATAATATATTATTTTTTTTTATTAATTGAGCATTATTATTAATTCATTTACAAACTCTTCATGAAAAAACTAGCTGGTACTCGGAACACTGAAATGTTGGGTCAGTGCCTGCACTTTCATTAGCTTGGTTACATTGATCTGGAGAGACATCAGCTCCTTCAGAAAAGCTACCATCTTCTTTTAAAAAATAATACAAATCTGAGGCATGAGGCAAAATTCGTACAAGATATTGTGGAAATTAAGGCTTGAGAAAAGCTGAACCGCACAATGCTGCATGTGCCCTCTATAAGGTAAAGGACATTAACAGCTGGATACAAGACAGCCCTGAAGATGTTAAAATAGCAGTAATTGCCAAGTTTGTCAAACCTCAATTTTCGTTTCCACGTGATAAATGATCGATAAGTTCGTTCCAAGATATTTTAATACGCGAATATTCTAAAATATGGAGATTCTAATATGCGGGGACCGGCGACTTATCGCGCTATATGTGATTGATAAACGCACAGCCAATGAATAAAACAATAAGGAAATGAAAGTTACTTGAGTTTGTGGGCTAGCGAGAATTTTTTATTTTTATATTTAGGTTTGATTTTTTTATATGCAAGTATATTATCCTCACGATATCTTATTTGTTTATTAGGTTTACAGGATATTCAGTGAATCTAAAAATTAATCGTAATACATGTAAATTAGTTCAGATATCCCGAGTTATAAAAAAAAAATAAAAGTTTTTCCCCAATAAATAAAGTTTTCCCTTCTTAAAGTATTGAGATTGTTGTGAATATTTATTTTAATTACTTTGATTTTTTATTAAAAAATAATATCATTAATAAAAAGATCTTTTTCATTAAAAAAAAAGATTATAAATAAGGAATGGGGACTTCAATTTAAAATATATATTTTCTTCTTCAAAATCTAAATCTCTTAAAAAATTATTTTTAATTACGTATAATTAAATAAAAATTAGTTTTAGAATTTGTATTGTGAAATAACTATTTTCAATCATGGTCAGAGTAATGTATTCGAATCAAGCTGAATTGGTTGCAAATAGAAAAGCTGTTGGTGTTTTAATTTTGGTTCTCTCTCTTCATGTATTTTATCAATTTTTTTTTTACGTGTGCACTGTTTTCATCTTGTTACTGCTATTCTGGCAACTTGGTGTTTTAATTTATTTGAATTATATATGAAAAAAATCATTTATCCAAGTAGTTAATATAAATAAAATTTGCAATAGTTGGAGTTGCATTGATCATGGCTAGGGTAAAAGGTTGGTAGAGGTCAGATGATAATAATAGCAGTATTGGATGATATTGATAATAAATTATTATCTATAAAATATTTAAAAAAAGCTCACGAGCTGAAAATATTTACAATATATGAATTAAATTTAAAGCTAACCATGAAATATTTTATGAAAAATAATTATTGGAAAACCAGGAAAATATTTTTTTATATAAAATATTATGCAAAATAAACACCCAGTAAGAGTGTTCAATTTTATAACAAAGAATAAATACCTGTTCATTATTTAGTAAAAACATATATTTTTTAATTTTATAAATTCATCGGTTGTTCATTTACTAGACTTTCCCAAAAAAAAAAAAACATTATGGTTTTTATTTTATTCAACTATTGGAATCCATTAAATGTGATTTTAAGTTAAAAGTACTGATGATATTTTATCCAACTTTAAGTTATTATATCAAGTTACCCTGACCAATATTACATTAAGCAATATTAAGTTTTTTCTTTGAAAAATCTCAAAGCATCTCTCATATTAATCTAATGTATTTGATGAATAAATTTTTCTTGATGCTAGTCTAAGATCTCAGCTTATAAAACCACTAAACCAACTCTCTAAAATTAAGTAATTAATTTCACATTAAGTCTGTGATTAAGATAATTAAGCTAATTCAGAATGCTTGAATATGTAAGGGAAATAATACTTGAAATGTGAAAAACATGCTGGGAAATAAAATTGACGAATTAATTTTCCACGTGATATATAAATGATTGATAAGTTCGTTCCAATATATTTTAATACGCAAATATTTTAAAATATGAAGATTCTAATGAATATTTTGATACATTATTTTGATAAAAAAAACAATATTAATATTCATGGAAAATCCACAAATGCAAGAAAACACAAATCTATGTTTTGTATTTTTGAAACTAATGAAAAATTATTTTTTTATTTATTTTTTTTGTTAGAAATGCACTAACATTTTTATTTTGGATGTATATGCACATACAAAACCACATTTTTGTTTTTTTTTTAATTTTTAATTTATTATGTTTTTTATAAATTTTTTTGTATAAAAGGGCAAGCATAAAAAAATATCCCACAAAAAAAGTTCTAAACAAGGTGTAAAGGCCTAAACCAGAAGCCTAGCTGACTTTTTTTTTTTATTGTTAATATAGGAACTTAATCATTATATTATGAATTATTAATTTAAATGAAGCTGGAATTGAAATGTCATATGGTTCTGTTGAATTTAATCTGTATTTTAATTATATAATAAATCTCATTCCTTGCTTGGTTAATCAAAAGAACACTTTAGATCCGCACACAACAATAATAAGAAATGAAACTTCTAATAGAAATTAGATTTTAAAAACTAACAAATTTAAACTTTAGGTCGACTGCTTTATTTATAACTCATGTTAAATATCAGTTGCAAAGTGAATGCTAGCTAAATCTCTCCAAAATAAAATTATAAAACCATCATCCAAAATATTAGACTAACAAACAAAATATTTAAACCAACATCATAAAAAAAAATCCTCGATGTGCTCACTCGATATAACTTGTATATCCTCAATATGCGAGGTTAAGAATATGATAGTGTTAACAATATGTATGGTATATGAAACAAACTATAAGCTCTAATTCTTAAAAATTATCCATATATATATATATATATATATATATTATTATGTTCACTCATCTAACTCCATCAATAAACAAGAAGAGATGCAACGCTATTTTCATGAGTCTTTTTATAGAATAGAACTAGAAATAACATTGACTAGCTTGGTTAGGATAATCCAAGATTTAGAGGAATGCATAGAAATTATGACTTTCATTTTAAGACTTTGTAAATAAAGTGCATTATAACCATAACAGAGCAAGAATGTATGATGTTAATTTTGAAAGTGATACATTGAAATCTTAGAGAATCAAGTATTCAAATATTTACATCATTTATTTAGATGATGTTACTCGAGATAAAAATATTTTTGAAAAAAACAAAAAAAAAACTATTTAAAGGAATATAGCTACTTGGTTATTTGAACAAATATGATCCCCTATTCAATTACTGATCTTGATTCTGAAGAGAAGTTTGAAAAAGTAAAACAACAACAACTTATATTTATCATGGAACTCAAAAAAGAAAAAATCGTTCAAAATTATTGCATTAAGAAAGCTAAAAAAGGCTAGTAAGATAGCCTTCTAGGAAAGAAGCAAAAATGATTAAAGTGAGTAGAGAGAATAAAAGGTACTCATTTGACATCAAGAGAATGTATGGAATGTATGAGATAATTGATGTTAGAACGAGAAAGGAAACTCCTAAGAAACCACACAATTCTAAGAAATACTACAAGTGACAAGATTTAAGGATACTTACTGTTACATTGTAAACTAATTAGATTGAAAAAAACAGGTGGCTTACAACAGAACACGCTTACAAGATGCACTGGTTAGCTAGATCTCCACTCTATAAATAGGCCTGGTTCGTTCTACTTCAAAGCACTCTTCCCTAGCTACGCACTTCTTCCTTCTTTCTATATTTACTGTTTTTGTTTCCTTCTTTCATTTTATTTGTCAATGGAAAGTGGGCTTAAGGCATTGTGGGTGTTGTCTGTGGTGTTGCTGGTGTCAAACTGGCAACACTGGACTTATGGAAAACGCGTACCTCAAGTTCCTTGCTACTTCGTCTTTGGAGATTCTCTCTTTGATAACGGAAACAATAACTACCTTGACAAAGCAGCTAAAGCTAATTACCTACCTTATGGGATAGACTTTGATACCGGGGCTTCAGGAAGGTGCAGCAATGGTCTCAACATAGCTGACACCATTGGTCTGCAGTTTTCTCTCCTCTCTTATAATACAAAATACAGTGTGTTAGTTTTCTTTAATGGAAAATAAATATGTTCTCACTAGATAGTTGTGACCGTTGTATTAAATTAAAATTAGAAATCTTGCTAAGTACTCTGGTACTACTGTTTTTGTTGCTGAAATTTAAATAATTTAGTCGAAGAAGGATGATTAGGTTTATTCTTTTGTTTCTTTTATAACTTGAAACGTAAATTTAGAACGGTCTCAACATAACCGAGTTTAGTAATGTGGGCAGTTATGATCTTAATTATCATTTTTTTTTTTGTTTCAGCTGAACAATTAGGTTTCGACAGTTACATTACGGAATTTGGTGTCGGAGGTTGCACTAATTTTCTAGATGGTGTAAATTATGGATCTAGTGGAGCTGGCATCCTTGATTCTAGCGGCTCTCTTACGGTGATTGCTGATCATATGCCTCTCATAACTAAAACCTTATACTATCCAGTTCTATGAATCTTGTATGCTTTGGCAACGCTAACTATTCATATGATTCTTTTGTGTATGTGAAGGGAGAAATATTTACAATGGATGCTCAGTTATTTAATCACAATATCACGGTTTCACGAATTGCCAAGATCTTAGGAAGCGAGGAAGTTGCTAGGAAGTACTTGAGCCAATGCATCTATGTGTCTGATATGGGTCATAACGACTACCTCAACAATTATTTCAAGGAAGAGTACAATAGCAGCAAGCAATATACTCCTGAAGAATATGCTCAACATCTCATTGAAATTTATGAAACTCAGCTGGAGGTCAGCCCTACTTAATGTCTCTTGTAAAACAACAATTAATGTTTGACGTGATTGGAGACTAACAAATTAAGAGCCCCACGTTTTTTTTCCCTTGCTGCCAGAAATTGTATTGCTCAGGAGCAAGAAAGATAGCTGTGTTCGGACTTATTCGGGTAGGATGTATGCCGCACATCATACAAAACCACCACAATGACGTAAACGCATCTTCTTTATGTGTAGAAAAGTTCAACAGTGATGTTCAATTTTTCAACGCCGAGCTTCTTAAACTGCTAAATAGACTTAATACTAAGCATTCTGATGCTGTGTTTACCTACATAAACTCTTATGAAATTGATTCTGATGATCAGACAAATACAGGTAAGAACCCCCCCCCCCCCCCTCCGGTTGAAGACGACTTTTTTGTTACGCCTCTGATACCAATATTACTTTTTCTTGCTTGCAGGTTTTACATATACCCGTGAGAGCTGTTGCCAGGTAGAATCTGGTTCAGTCCCATGTAAATCTCTCTCCGCCCCATGTAGCAACAGGAGTGACTATGTGTACTGGGACGGAGCCCATTTTACTGAAGCTAAAGCTTGGGCCTTTGGAAAAAGAGCATATAAACGTCAGTCACCAAAGGACGCTTGTCCATATGATATCAGCGAACTAGTTAAGCTGAAGCTTGATGATTCTGATGCTTACAATATCAACCATGCCCAGCTCTGATGGAGAAGATGATTGTCCAATAAGTTCTTAGAGAATAAAATATTGTGACTGTAAGAACAATGGAAAGACATATCTACTGTCTTTTCATAGCCTTCACAATATAATTCCAATAAAATTTGCTTTTAGGCATTAGTCTCAAGAAGCAATAATAATTACCTAATCCTTAATCATTTGGATATCATACTTAAACTCCATTCATAGAAGGATTTATTCTTAAAGTATAGAAGTCTATTCGGAGATACTCTTGCCATTAAAATTGAAAGAAGGATGCATACGTACTTACATAAACCAAAACAACTTCAATTTTATATTTATATCTGTGAAATCTCGTATGTACGGACATGATAGGTTTAAAGATCATGGCTTCTGCTGCTAGCTTTAATTAATGTCTCAACAAATTTCTTTACTGATAACACAAAATCAAGGTCTCCAACATGATGTGAAGTCTACCTCAACAAATTTCTAAACTGATTGTGTGCTGCATGACTTTGATATATTTTAAGCTCTTCTTAACTCCTTTTCCTCATGATTTTTTTAAAAAACTATACTCGATTATACTGGGAGTGAGACGAGAGGATTTCAATCCTAACACACATATCCAAGTGTATAAATTAAAAGTACTTCTTTCTTTTTGTATTTAATTTAGAACTCTTTTAGCTTTGTTTGTGATGTTTTTACTATTATATATACAACCAAAGAGAGTTGCGATATTTACTATTGATTATCAAAATACTGAGTAATAAAAAATAAAATTAGGTTTCTTATGGTAAAGATTAATTTTTTTAATATAAAATTCTATATATATATATATATATACATATATGATTGCTATGTTTTTTTTTGTTTGCGTCAACTTCTTACCATTATGGGATATAATATATTTTGGAGGTGCAAAATAAAACTATACCATGATAAACATCAATGTTTAAATAGTAATTTACCACTAAAAATTACTCCACTATGATACTATATGTAACGTATAAAAAAAAACATTAATGATAAATTAATTTATAATTAATAAAATGGGAAAAATAGCCAGCAAGGAAGTGGCTTGAGATTACACAGTCTGCTAAATCAAGATGACAGCCAAGCCAAAAATTTCATTTCCCTATCTAGACCATGCTATGTTTAGAAGGTCAGCCCTTCTCTATGTACATGATTTAAGGTATCGGATTTATAAGCCATACTTATACAGTAGATTGCATTAAACTCACTGCATAACCTCCATGGCCGGTTACCAGCTGGATCCCTTTCAAGCCAATGAACGTATTTGCTGAATATGACTCCAAATATAATATACTTACTGAAAGTTTGCGCTAGAGATGCTTATCTCCAAATTAAGTTCTTTTGATAAAGATGAAAAAAATATATGAGAAGTGAATAGCATTGTCTCTCAAAAACCCACCAATCCCTGATCTATTAGTTTTTCAAATGAAGCCGAATTCATTAATGAATCAAACTTTATTTATTTTTATTTTTTTACGAAGTCGAGATTTACTAAAGATGAGCAGCAGCCAGTAAGATGGTGGCCAAGAATGCAAATGGAAAAGCAATCCATGGTCAATTTATATAATCAGAATCTCTACCTGTTAGAAAATACACCAACAACTATATATATATATATGTTTTTTTTTTACACTATACTTTTTAATGTTTCTTGAGCTTATTTAAACTTATTTTTATGATTTTAGTATATCTAAAAAACTTTATGAATTAAATACTTCAAAAATAAAAATTTCAAAATTTTATGTTTTTAACCTTACCTCTACAAAATATTTTTATCAAGTTGGAGTTCCATAATATTGAGCCAAAGTTGAGTGATTTGACAGAGTTAATGTGAAAGGGGTTATTGAAAATTCCCATTCTTCTTTCTTATTTCCTATAGTACAATTATTTGAACTTTTAATTATGAGTTTCTTGAAGTGGAATTTCGAGGGAGCTGGTCATAAATTATTTATGTCTGCGCGCGTAACAATTTCTAATCTAAGTACATAAGCCTACATCTTTATGTTGAAGTGATGTTTTTGAGATTTAGTTTTTTTCGAGAACTTTAGTAATTGATGTAATAAATTAACTTTCATAATAATATTTTTTAAATTAATGGCATTAAAGTTCTATTAATAGAAGTTTAACGAAACTCTTATTCTCTTGTATTTCTCTTGTATTTCTCTTTGGCTATTCATTTTATGGCCTTTTCAATATATTCTCGATGATTATAAAAAAAAAAAACGAAACTCTTATTATACAAATACAGATTTTTAAGTCTTTAAAAAATAAACTATTAAATTTGAGTGTCATAGCTTAGAGTACCAAAACCTTAAAAAAATTTCATGAGTGTTTTTCATTAATGGCAAGAGATATATTTTGATATATTTATTTTTCTGCATCATTTAAATGCAAATTGTTTTAGAAATATGTTTAGATCTATCAAATCTAATAGTTGATATCAGAGCCACAAATGATAACACCTTTTTCTTGATATCGATGTTGATATATTTGTTTAAGAATTCTTTTTCTCAAATAAATTAATTAATCTGTTTAATTATATTTGTCATAGAATTTTTTAATGGTCAATTAATTTTTTAATTCTATCATATTTTATTGACCCTGAAGATTTTAGGAACAACCTTGGTTTCCAAATTAAATTAATGATTATCTTGACTTTATTTATAGCTTAAAATTTTAGTTTATGATGGAATGAGCTGCTATAATTTCCATAAGAATGCCCATTAGCATAGGAATAAATTGAAAAACATTTGTTTCAAAAATAAACATTTGGGATTTTTTATTTTATAGGTAATAACTCAATTTTGAATTTTCTAAAATATTTTTTTATAAAAATACATATTTTTTTATTAAAAAATCAAAAATTTTAAATCCAAAAAAATCTTCGGCACACGAGGAGATAAGCCTTCGAGATGCAAAAAACCAATATACCAGAAGAATAGCCAAATTAAGATATATTTTGAGAAGATGAGATGAAGAGAGAAAGAAAAGTGAGGAATAAAACATGAAGAATTAATTAAGTTTAAGCACTTAATTAAACTTCTAACAAGTTTAATTTATTTATTTAATGACTTAATTGAAGAAAAAATAAGTCTGAAAGTCAATTAGGCAAAAATTAAAAGAATTAATTAAGTTAAATGACTTAATTAAACATCTAATGGGTTTTATGGATTCAATTAAGGACTTAATTGAAGAAAAGATACAATTGAAACTTTGAAAGTGCTATCAGGGATTTAATTGAAAGATATATGAAAATTGAAGGCTAATTGAGGGTCAAGTTGAAGAATTTTAAAACTAAGAATCAAAGGGCAAAAAGTGTTTAAGTTCAAGGACTGAAATTAATCAAATCAAGGGCTAATTTGAGAAAAACTGAAAGTTTGTTAGTTGATAGGAGTTAAATTGTTTAATGTGAAATTAAGCATCAAACTACAAAAGACGCTCAAATCGCTTTTTTTTCCCTTGCTGCCAGAAATTGTATTGCTCAGAGCAAGAAAGATAGCTGTGTTCGGACTTGTTCGGGTAGGATGTATGCCGTCCAACATACAAAAAAATCCCAATGAACTAGATGCATCTTCATGTGCTTACAAGCTCAATGATTATGTTCAAATTTTCAACGACAAGCTTCAAGAACTGCTCAGAAAACTTAATGATAGGCATACTGATGCTGTGTTTACCTACATAAACTCTTACGAAATTGATTCTGATTATCAGACGAATACAGGTACGAATCCCCTCCCTCCCTTGCTCTCTTTCTCTCACGGTTGAAGGCGACTTTTTTGTTACGCCTCTGATGCCCATGTTATTTTTTCTTGTTGCAGGTTTTACACAAACCCGTAAGAGCTGTTGCGAGGTAGAATCTGGTTCAGTCCCATGTAAATCTCTCTCCTTCCCATGTGGCAACAGGAGTGACTGTGTGTAATGGGATGGAGCCCATTTTACTGAAGCTAAAGCTTGGGCCTTTGGAAAAAGAGCATATAAACGTCAGTCACCAAAGGACGCTTATCCATATGATATCAGCGAACTAGCTAAGCTATTCTATATCCAAAAAATATATTTTTGAATCAAGTATTTTATATACAATGTATTCCAAACATATAAACATGTCCATACTTTATAGTCAAATATTTCTGAGATCTATATTCTTTTTTTTTAAAAAAAAAAACTAACCCAAAAATTATACATCAAAATATTTTAACAACTAACAAACCACTATCCAACCTCACATACAAACCATAAATCCTTTTCCATCCTCGCCTATCATCCATAAACCATCAATTAA
>Ga0325404_1009212_pt1 | contig 10063 bp, 8 predicted proteins | sample PopdelMetagenome_18_FD_205664 | JGI IMG/M metagenome (GOLD analysis project Ga0325404, IMG submission 205664) | Populus deltoides microbial communities from Bellville, Georgia, United States - Xylem-Control-R1 | ecosystem: Host-associated > Plants > Phyllosphere > Stem > Wood/Secondary xylem...
GCTCAACATGAGGCTTTACGCCCATAAGAATTAACGAAAAATGTGGTATGATCAAGATTAATCGTTGGGATATATATTGAGTCGTTGTTCTTGGAATAGGGTTCTTAAAGCTAGGCTATCTGTTGAATAATGACAATGATAAGAAGTTACTGGAAGAAAAAGGATGATCGTTTTCTTTTAGTTACAGCTGTTAGTCTGTTATTCTTTTTCTTTTTGTTCTTTTGTTCTTTTTGCTTTTCTGTTAGTCCTTTCTAACCTCACGTACAGCTGGTGGAACGTGGGCAGTAGGTCATTCATTTCTCGTGGGATAGCAGCCCTGAGGTGTATATATATATGGCTGTGTTCATCTTGTAAAACAATATAACAAGAGAATAAATATATCTTTGAATGAGCAGTTCTCTTTAGCAGAACAATCAAACTATCTCGTTCTTTAATTTTCTTCCTTCTGCAACTTTTATCATTTCTCACATGGTATCAGAGCTTCTGGTTCTCTAGATAACTATGGAAATAGAAAACCAACAAACACCAACCTCAACTATGCATTCAACATCACGCTTCCACAACCTATCAGATCAAAATAACCCATATCGACTTGACAACGGTGATACATCAGTTCTCAGTCTGGTGACCAATCTACTAACCACATAAAACTATATTACTTGGGCAAGAGCCATGAAAAGGGCCCTTAGAGCCAAGAACAAGCTGGGTTTTGTTGATGGCAGCATAACAAAACCAACAGATCCCAACGATCCTCTTCTGGATGCTTGGGAAAGATGCAATGATATGATTGTCTCCTGGATTCATAACTCTGTAAGTCCCTCAGTGAAATCCTCCTTCATCCTTGTAGATAATGCATATGAAATTTGGAGGGAACTCTGTGAGAGACTTACTCAACAAAACGGACCACAGATTTTTCAATTAAAAGGAGCTCTAGCGAACTTAACACAAGGAAATGATTTAGTCAACATCTATTATGGAAAGCTAAAATCAATTTGGGATGAGTTAGCATTGCACTGTCCCATGCTTGAATGTTCTTGTGGACAGATGAGGGTCCTGACTGATCGGTACCAACAAGACTGTGTAATTCAATTCCTCATGGGATTGAATGAAACATACTCCAACATACGGAATCAAATCATGCTGATGGATCCAATACCACAAGTCAACAAGGTTTTCTCTCTCGTTCAACAACAGGAAAAACAATATCAGATGTTACTTTGCACATCTACCCATGATTCAATGGCTCTTTTCACCAGAAACACATCCACAAACTTCAAGACCTTCAACAGACCCTATTGCCCCCATTGCAAGATCCAAGGACATTCTTTAGAAGATTGTTTCAAAGCTGGAAATGCAAAACCTCCTGTTTGCAACCATTGTAATATGAGTGGTCACTTGGTCGAAAAGTGTTACAAGCTGGTGGGATACCCTCCAGGACACAAGCTGTACAACAAAAGGAAGAAACCGAATATTCATACCAGACAGACCAACATGATCATAACAGAAGATTTCCAAAGCACTATGTTGACAAGATGGATTTGATTTCAAATCAATATCAGAAAATCTTACAATTACTCCATGAGAAGCACAACTCAACAGAGACTCATTCCTCTATGGCTCCACATTCAACCATTCCTATGGCCAACTCCACAAGTCTTCCATCTATGTTTGGTATCGCAACTTGTCTCTCCACTTCTGCACATAAAGTTTTTGATATTATTGACGTTCCTTGGATTATCGATACAGGAGCTACAGATCATATGATTTGTAGCACTGTATTTTTTACACAAATTACAGCCATCGTGTCCTACAATGTCAAACTTCCCAATGGATAAGAAATCCTAGTCACACACATAGGCACTGTTAAACTTTCAAATTTGATCACTCTTGAGAATGTTTTGTGCGTCCCTTCTTTTACTTTCAATCTTCTTTCTGCGCCAACATTGACTAAAAGCATCTGCTGCTGTTTTATTTTCCTGTCCAATGTTTGTTTTCTGCAGGACTTTATGTCATGGACAACGATTGGATTGGGTGAAATGAAGAATGGTTTATACCAATTCCAGCACATTCAAGTATCTCCTACTACCTTGATGTGTAAATTATCTAAGTATTTTGATACCCACCGTCTGCATTCTGCTTGTACCACAATACTAGTCCTGTTTTTCATTTGTGGCATTACCGTTTAGGCCATATTTCCAACTCTAGATTGCAATTGATTAGAGATCCTATTGTAATCAAAAACTCATGTTCTACTGAAACTCCTTATTCTGTTTGTCCTATAGCGAGACAACACAAACTTCCTTTTAATCACAGTTTACACAAAACTTCTTTCAACTTTGAACTTATACACTGTGACTTATAGGGACCATGTTCTGTGATTGCCTATGATGGGAGTAGATATTTCTTAACAATTGTTGATGATATGTCTCGTAGCACTTGGATTTATTTGCTCAAAAATAAGTCAGACACACAAAGATCCATGAAGTCATTTTATAACCTTGTTAACACCCAATTTGGAACTAGGATTAAGTACCTAAGAAGTGATAATGGAACAGAGTTTCAGCTGACAGATTTCTATCGCAAAAATGGCATCATCCACCAAAAGACTTGTGTAGAGACCCCACAACAAAATGGGATAGTAGATAGAAAAAACCAACGCATCTTGAATGTTGCTAGAACCCTTAGATTCCAAGCTAATCTGCCCTTAGATTTTTGGAATGATTGTGTTCTTACTGTAACTTATAAACAGCATCCCTACGCCCCTACTGCAAAATACAACACCTTATGCAGCTATATTCAAACATGATCCTACCTATGATCACTTAAGAGTCTTTGGGTGCCTATGTTTTGCCACCACTTTAAGTCAAGGAAGAAGAAAATTTGATTCTAGAGCAAGAAGATGTATTTTCCTTGGTTATCCGTTTGGGGTGAAAGGTTACAAGTTATTAGACTTAGAAACCAATGATACTTTTCTATCCAGAAATGTCACCTTCCATGAGTATGTTTTTCCTTTCCACACACCTGCAACTTTTCCTTCTGATACAATTTCTCCCCTTGTACAACAGCAGAATCAACCTTGCTACTCCTCTACCTTAGACCCTCTAAGCACCATTCACACCTCATTTGATCCAATAACTCACATTTCTTGTTCACCCTCCAAATCTGCTGACCTTTCTCCAACTACAGATATCTTGCCTGAAACGTGTGACACAAGTATTCCATCTCATCATTCACCATTAGGCCCTTCATTCTCAGATCACTCACATTCTCCCATTTCCACATCTTCATCTCCTCCTCACATTCCTATTCGTAAATCTAGTAGAATGACACAGGCTCCCAAGTATTTGCAGGATTTTCACTGTCAGCTGGTCTCTCTCAATTCTCCCAATCCAATTCAGGCGACGACAGTTGAGGTTCTTCCAGGTAAACAATTTTCCTTGAGTAACTTTCTTTCATACACACAATTCTCTTTACCTTTTCAAGTATTCGCTGCATCAATATCTTCTCATATCGAGCCACAAACATATGCTCAAGATGTCCTCGAACCTCACTGGCGTACAACCATGCAAAATGAGTTGGAGGCATTGGAATCTAACCAAACATGGATATTGACTGACCTACCTCCTGGCAAAAGACCTATTGACTGCAAATATGTCTATAAGATTAAATACCATGAAGATGGTAGCATTGAAAGATTCAAAGCAAGATTAGTTGCCAAGGGATACACACAGCAAGAGGGTATTGACTACCACGAAACATTCTCCCTTGTTGCCAAGCTAGTCACCGTGCGCTGCCTCTTGGCCATTGCTGCTATTTAAGGCTGGGCTTTGTATCAATTTGATGTCAATAATGCATTTTTACATGGAAATTTGCAGGAAGAAATATACATGAGACGTCCTCTTGGATACACCTAAGGATCACCTTACCAAGTTTGCAAACTGCTTAAAAGTCTCTATGGTTTAAAACATGCATCACGACAATGGTACTCAAAATTTTCTGCTGCCCTGTTTGATTTTGGCTTCTGTCAATCCAAGTTTGATTACAATTTATTCATTAAGCGGGATACTTACTCTTTCACAGCACTGCTGGTATATGTCGATGACATCATAGTGGCAAGTGACTCCCCTACTGTTGTCGAAGAAATCAAGGTCTTCCTTAATAACAAATTTAAGATCAAAGACTTGGGAACATTGCGCTATTTTCTTGGGCTTGAAATAGTCAGAACAGAACAAGGAATACAAATATGTCAGAGGAAATATGCTCTGGACATCCTAGCCAGCTCAGGTACTTTAGGGTCTCGGCCTTCCAAACTCCCCATGGATCAAAATCTGCGACTTAGCAAAGACAAGGGTGACATCCTCTCTGACCCTACCTACTACAGGAAGTTAGTTGGAAAACTTCTATACTTAATGATTACCAGGCCAAATATATCTTATAGTGTGCAGGTTTTAAGTCAATTCATGGACTGTCCCACTAATCTTCACTTAACAGCTGCATTCAAAGTCCTGAAATATCTTAAAGGAGCTCCAGGACAGGGTCTTTTCTTTCCTTCTATCAACACTTTAGATCTCATCGCGTATTGTGATTCCGATTGGGCATCATGTCCTGACACCAGATGTTCTATTTCTGGTTTTTGCATATTTTTTGGTTCATCTTTGATCTCTTGGAAATCTAAGAAGCAATCAGTTGTATCTCGATCTTCAGCAGAGGCTGAATGCCGTGCCATGGCCACCACTGGTTCAGAAATTACCTAGCTACGTTATCTCCTCACAGACCTACAAGTTTCTCACCCTCATGCTGCTACATTGCATTGCGATAACAAAGTTGCATTACACATTGCTTTGAACCCAGTATTCCACGAAAGGACCAAACATATCAAGATAGATTGTCACCTTATCCGTGACAAGATTCAAGAAGGAATTCTGAAGACTGCATATATTTCTACAAAGTTTCAATTGGCTGACGTATTTACAAAAGCTCTCCCTACAACATTGCTCTCTTCTCATATATCCAAGATGGGCATCGTAAACTATTATGCTCCATCTTATGGGGGGCTGTTGAAGAATGACAATGATAGGAAGTTACTGGAAGAAAAAGGATGATCGTTTTCTTTTAGTTACAGCTGTTAGTTTGTTATTCTTTTCCTTTTTGTTATTTTCTTCTTTTTGCTTTTCTGTTAGTCCTTTCTAACCTCACGTACAGCTGGTGGAACGTGGGCAGTAGGTCATTCATTTCTCGTGGGATAGCAGCCCTGAGGTGTATATATATATGGCTGCGTTCATCTTGTAAAACAACATAACAAGAAAATAAATATATCCTTGAATGAGCAGCACTCTTTAGCAGAACAATCAAACTATCTCGTTCTCTAATTTTCTTCCTTCTGGAACTTTTATCATTTCTCACACTATCTTATCTTAAATTCATGAGAGGTGTTCTATGGTCTAATCACATGACATGCATTCAATTGCACACGTACCAAGTACTTCATATGACCGTACTTCATCATTTTTCATTCATATAAAATATACCATCCCTTACTTCAAAAGTGTTCGGCGAGGCGTTTGAAATGTTGTTTGATAAAAAATTAATTTTTTTTATTTTTTATTTTTATATTTAGAATATTTTTATATATTAATATAAAAAATAAATTATTTTAAAAAACAACCTATCAAAACTTGACGAGGAGGTTGAGAGCCCGCCCCCCGGTCTACTCATAGCTTATCTCTCCAATATTCATTCAAAGCTTTCATTTTGCTATGCGTTGGACCTATCCCGTGTCTGTATCAAAGCTTTTGAACAAATATTCAAGCAAAATCACAACAACGGTTATTTGAGAGGGGAAAAACAGAGCAATGGACCATGCTGGTCTGCACATCTCATCTTCTTTCTTTCGAAAGTCGGTTAAGGTCATGCAAGACAACAGCAATAACTTTTGGACGACAGCAACAAGTGACCACAAGTGGGCATTTTGGTCCCCGTCCTAACAACGTATTGGTGCAGTCAGGAATTGCAGCCACACTCTCATGGTCCCTCTGGCTAAAGCCATGCCTTGACTGGTAGCGTACTGCTTCAACCTTCCAGTGTACTTTTATACGACTTCATTGTCAATGAGCACGGTCACCACCACTCGGTTTCAGGTCACCACACACGCAAGCCGTATAAAAGTGAAATATATAGTTTGCCAGGGAAATAATGCATCTCGTGATGCAGATAACTCTACGTAGATACCATCTCCACCTTGTTATTCAAACCCACCGTACGGGTAATTGTGAAAGGGAAAAATCTGGGCTTCATATCCATATCCACATCGATCACAATTGTGATCGTTTTCGGGTGCAATTTCTTTGATACTGTAAATACATGTATGTTTGTTTTTGTATTTTAAAAATATATAGATGTCCTTAGTCTATAATTTTAGGTTTAGTAGCTAACACATTTGTCTTTCTTTAATCATCATCAAGATTGATAAGATTCCATTTAACAAGTTTATTTTCATTCATGTCATTTATCAAACACATAAGGTGCGCTTCACTGAACCATTCTTCATATAAAGAATATATACGTGCACGTGCCCGCATAACCTTCCCATCATATAACAACCATGGTTTAAACTCATCATAAACATGTAAAGCTCCCCTTAGCAAAGTACATATATAATGATATAAACATGTTACAACCATATACAGGTCTAAACAAACTAGTTATAAAAACTTGGAAAAAAAACAATGCATAAAATGTACAAAAAATTTCTAGTGGCCAAAATGATTAGTTTATTTTGGAAAAACATTCTCATCATTTCTAAGAGAATAATTGATCAACCATGTTGCTAAACATTATACTTGATCTTCAAATATAAGTTGATCAATTTCTTGAATTGATAATAAATTAAATTATTTAATTTATTTAATCCTATTTAATTTAGGATTGTGATTTATATTTGGGTCTGCTTATTAGAGAACATAACTAGTAACATACATAAGAACCACTTGTCAAAAATAAATTAAATAAGTGTGACTTAATTGTAAATAAGTTTTAGAAATTGAGAACTACAATGTAATTACTATAGAGGATTATAATTCTAGACCTAAAAAAATAAAGAAGAGACTTTATTGAATAAATTAATAAAACTACCTTGAAATAATATATGTAATATTAGTTAGGGAGAAAATTTATATTTTACCATTTATAGGGTTATCAAGTTTCCTTATAAATATAATATTATGCCTTGCATTTTCTAAACAAAAAAATTATATAAGTTACAGACTATATAGAAACACTTGAAACTATAAAAGAAAGAGTTAGCACTCAAAGACATATAAATCACTCTCTGTGGTTTAAAGAGATTTCTCATTAGTAGTTCATGTGAGTTACTGTTAAAGGTTGAACACTTGCACAGTTTATGGTTTATGAAAACTTAGCCTTGAAAAAGTTTACCAAACCTAAAAAAAATTGATTTTTTTGGTAATCTTCACTCACACCCTAAACGATCTTAGATTATTTAACAGAATCCTAGAAACTCCTAAAAACTTTTATATTTAACATTTTTGTTGCGTTAATGTGTTTTAAGAAACTCAGCAGGGATAACCATAGACTTGTCATTTCTCTTTACCATCGCTAAGAAGGTTTTTATATACTTGTGAAAAGGTTTCTATATAATTTTATTTTTATTTTTTTATTTTAAATTAATATTTATTATAGAATGTACTTATATAGGAAATATTGTATATAGGAAATATTGTAGACATACTCTTGTGTGGTAACCTCCACCATTACTATTGTATATTGCCCTACCTATATATATAGAAAGGGTTGGCTAACCATTAGGTTAAGCCTCCCAATTATTCTCAACTTGGTATCAGAGCCTTCTGCCGTCAGAACTCTTTTCTTCCTTCCTCCCTTTGCAGCCGGCCCTCTCTTTTCTTTCTCTACATGGATTCTACTGCTGTCGCCGACTTCTCCCTCTCTACAGGTGGTGCAGCACAGTCGGCCAGCCCTCCCCAAGCTGCTGCCACTGGTGCCTTTTCTTCCCCACAGCAGCCTCCACCTGCAGAGCTTGTCTATGATTCTTCCTCCCAAGTCCCTACCGTTCCCTTATCTCTCATGGGAACTCACGCTACAGCTATTGTTCCTTTAGCGAACACTCACCAAGTTGTTTCCCTAAAACTTATGAACACTAATTATCTCTATTGGAGAATGCAGATGAAGCCATATCTCCTTGGTCAAGGTGTTTTTCACTTTGTTGATGGTTCCGTGCCGTTTCCTCCATCTCATATTTTTGACAGCTCTGCTGGTTCTTCCTCCATCATCAGCCCTTCTTTTCTTCATTAGAAGCAACAGGATCAACTTATTTTGAGTGCTTTGCTCTCCTCTCTCTCCGTGGATGTGTTGCATCTCGTGGTAGATTGTTCTACTTCGCATTGTGTTTGGCGCACTCTTGAGAAAACGCTTGCCTCTCCGTCTAATTTTCGCATCATGCAACTCCATGGCTCCTTTCAAGACCTTTGACAAGTGACTTATCGGTTAGTCTATATATGCAGCAAGCCAAATCGTTATTTGACGAATTGGCTGCTGCTGGTCGCCCCATGTCTCTTGAAAATTTCAATCTTTATGTGTTTCGTGGCCTTTATGGTGAGTTCAAAGACTTGGTAACGAGTCTCATAACCAAGGCAGAACCGCTATCCTATGCTGATCTTCACAGCCACCTTCTTACCCATGAATTTCTGCACAAGAACTCTTTTCATTCAATGGCTGCCGCTCCTTCTCTGTTGTCTTCTTTTTCTCTGCCGCAGTAGCCACCTCTGCTGCCAACACCATAGTTTTCTGCACACCATGCTATGTCTCATCACAGCCCTAACTTCAGCCGCAACAGGGGTCGCTCTAGAGGTAATTGACGTCCCCACAGCAACCGTGTCACTCCCCAGAACAGGGGCCAATCTGCTGCAGATTGGCGACCAAACCACTGGTAGCAAACCAGGCGCAATTCCAGTGCTGGGCAGTGGTCTGGACAGTAGCATGTACGCTGCCAATTGTGCTCCGGTTTTGGGCACACAGCTCCCCATTGTTCCCAGTTTCGTAGCAGCTCTTCAAAGCCTTCTGCTCATCTTGCTGTTGGGAATATCTCTGCTGCGACTTGGTTCCCCGACACCGGCGCAAATCAACACATCACACCTGATCTTGGAACTCTAACCGATTCTTCACCCTATCTTGGTAATGATTATTTGCATGTTGGTGACGGTAAGAGCCTTGACATATCCCATATTGGACATACTAAATTACATTCCCCAAAATGCATGTTTACATTATCTAATGTTCTCCATGTGCCTCACATTACCAAACCGTTATTATCTGTTCAAAAATTCTGTTGTGATAATCATGTTTATTTTGAATTTCACGCTTCTATGTTTTATGTGAAGGATCTCATCACCAAAGAAGTTCTCCTTTCCGGTCAGAGTCATGATGGCCTTTATGTCCTCTCCGAGTCTTCTACCACGTCAGTCCTCAAGCTTTTTGGTCTCCTTGCATCTTCGCGAGTGTCGACCTGTGGCATCGTCGTTTGGGTCATCCAACCCCTCGCATTTTCAATTTGTTAGTTTCTGGCAATAAAATCGTATGTACTTCTAGACGTTCTCTTACTCAGTGTCAAGCTTGTCCTTTAGAAAAGTCGTCCCATTTGTCATTACGACCTACGGGTCACAAAACTTCGTCCCCACTTGAATTAATTTTTAGTGATGTTTGGGGTCCTGCCCCTATGTTTTCTTCTGATGGCTTTCACTATTTTGTTATTTTTGTCGATGCGCATACCAAACATATATGATATTATCCGCTTGTTGTGAAATCTGATGTTTTTTCCACTTTTCAACATTTTCAAACACTTGTTGAGCATCAGTTTTCTCTTAAAATTAAATCTGTTCAAACTGTTTGGGGCGGTAAATATCTTAAATTAAATAAATTTTTTCAGACCATTGGTATTCATCATCGGTTAATTTGTCCTCATACTCATGAACAAAATGGCACTGTTGAACGTCGTCATCGACATATTGTCGAAACTGGCCTAACCCTTTTA
>Ga0325404_1009221_pt1 | contig 10060 bp, 7 predicted proteins | sample PopdelMetagenome_18_FD_205664 | JGI IMG/M metagenome (GOLD analysis project Ga0325404, IMG submission 205664) | Populus deltoides microbial communities from Bellville, Georgia, United States - Xylem-Control-R1 | ecosystem: Host-associated > Plants > Phyllosphere > Stem > Wood/Secondary xylem...
GAAACTCAAAAATAACAAAAATATAATTGTAAAATGATTGTTGACATTTTTTATTTGGAAAATAGTTGTGATGAACTCTTTAATTATATAAATGCCATTCTGTACAAATTATTAAATGATCACATTACATCGCTAAACAATTTTCACCTAACTAATTATTAAATAGTAAACTCTTAATTTTAAGGGGTGTAACTTAACTGGTTAGGTTCTGGATTTATTCTCTGGAGGTCACCAGTTTGAGTCTCACAAATCTTAGAGTCACTTGAACCTTACATGATTATTAACTTTAGGGCCCGTGAGATTAATCGAGGTACACGCAAGCTGACCTGAATACTCATGTTAGTCTAAAAAAATGGCACTTGAAACAGTATTAGATTCATCAGATATCAAGAATCAAGGCACCCTTCAAATAGAAATAAACTCTAAACTATAAGAAACATTGTAACTCATCAGCCTAGATATCATTTCATGTATTGATTCATCGTCATATCCAATTTAGGAAAGGTTTTGTAAACTCCAAAAATTTAATTGGAAAATAAAATTTAATTAATAATAAAGGTGAATAATAATAATAATAATAAATAAACAAACAAATAAAATAAATGAGAAGTTAATATATATGTGTGTGTATTGGTAATTCATCCAAACTTGGAAAAGGGTGGAGGCTTGTTGAGGAAGCCATTCTTTTCACCTTGAGTGGTCGGTCATGAGCATAGGGAGGGAGGTAAGCATTTTGTGAAAATTCTAGTAAAATCCACACTAAAATTAATTAAAATAAACACTAAAAAGGGTTCATAGAGTTCTAAGTTAGGGATTGGAGTTTTCTTAGTTATAAAAAGAAAAGAAAGGGATGGCAAGAAGAGGGGAAAAGGAAGAGAAGCAAAAAACTTATCTTCAACACTTTTATCATCATCTTCTTAGATTTTAGATGGTAAGTTAACTTGTTTTAAGTATGGATACATTTATTTTGATGAATAATCTTGTTATGAAACATTGTGTAAATGATTAAATTGAATGAATTGATATGTTGATATTGGATTTTGATGTTTTATTATGCTATTAGAATTAAATGGATAATTAAGTGATGAACCAAAATTACATATTAAAAAGAAAAAAATTCGATCTCTCTCTTTATGGGTGTTTCGGCCAAGGTGAATAAAAAAAATTAGAAATAATTTAGTTTGAAATTTTATAGCAATTGAAAATGAAATTGGATTATTTGGGTTTTGTAAAAAAGTTTAATAATGAAATTCACAAATGTACACCATAATTTTAATAAATTATAATAAGTCTCGACATACTAATTATCTTTTTCTTAATATAACATCTTTTCCCTTCCAATCCAAAATCTTCATTTCTTTACAAGCATAACCTCATCTCCATTCTAAAAGTCATATTTAATATTCACAAACACTTCATCTTTTTGGTTTCCTTTTACCAATAAAAACAATATTTATTGACTTTCATTCAATCATGAAAGCAACATATAATGGTTTCCACTCAATGATGAAAATTACAAACACTAGCTTTCATCTAGGTATGAAAACAACATAACAATAACTTTCATTCATCGATGAAAGCAACAAACATAGTATTGGCTTCCATTCAACGATGGAAGCTATAAACATTGGCTTTCATCTAGGTATGAAAACAACATAACAATGACTCTCATTCTTCAATGGAAGCAATAAACATAACATTGGCTACTTTTTTTTGTTTCAAGAAAACAATACACATTGGCTTTTGTTCAATATGAAAGCTATATAATCATTGGCTTCTCTTTAATAATGGAAGCAATAAACATTGGTTTTCCATAAACTCCTTATCAAGATACGTTTGTCAACTTTACCAATGTTTCATTAGAAATATAAAACATAAGGCTACAACTTTTATGAAGGATGATAAACCCAGTTTTGCCAGTTAGGTATAAAAAAGTACTCATTACAATAACATGTGGAGCTGTCTAGTAGGTTCCAAGTTAGACCTTTCATTAATTGTTTGCCTATATTTAAAGTTTTATAGCTCTAAATGATGCAAATCCAGTTGCATTTGAAAGTTAATATTCATACCTATAACTTTCATGAAGATAGGTATATCATATTTTAACATTTTAAGAGTCAAGTTACAGTTAGAAATCTGGTGACAAATCTATGTTTTTAGCTTATCACTTTAACAAGCAATTAAGTGTTTTAATGTATCTCTTCATCATTCAAAACACCCATTTCCTTTTAATATCTTTTCTAATACCATTAAATATGAATCTTACATAAATTAAACTAATCAAATTTACCCTTTATAGACAAAAATCTCTCAATCAAACCATGTTAAATGACTATTCATAGTAAACAACATCATTCCACCATAACAATATCAAAACACATAACTAAGGTTCATTTCTAATAATTATATCACACTCATAACTCATTAAATACACCAATAGTCTTAGTAAAATGAATTCTCACCTTCAAATCACAATAATCAAGAAGAATTTGTAAGAAGAACAAACTTTTATCCACTTCTATTTCTTTCTCTTTTCCATCCCTTGCTTTTCATGACCATGTCTTTGTCAAATCTACTTCTTCTCACTTCCCCTCACATGATATGTCTCAATTTAGTATTTAGGAGGTTTATCTCTCACAAATTTACAAGGTTTTCCTTTAATTTTCTTATTTTCCCCTAGTTTTTCTAAACTCTCTCAAGCTTCTCTCTTCTTCTTTTTCCCTCTTGAATGGCCGAACATAAGCCATGTATTTATACCCATTTCCTTGTTATTATTGTCGCCATCATTTTTCAAATACTAATTTTTACCACACTCATATATGGAACTTCACAAACCAACCCTTTTTAATACCAAATAATAAGCTATAAAATAAGTTTCACGATTATGAAGGCAGAACAACATTCAAAAGAAAAATCAATTTTGGATTCCATGTTATAAGACCTTTTGTTTTGTTTTTCCAATATTCCCTAATAGTTATATGAATTTTTAGGTGGATTATTAGTTGGAATAATTTTGTTGATTTGGTTTGTCAAAGAGTCTTTTGTATTTGTAAGCTTGGTTTTGCATTAAGAGTTTGTAGAATAATCATAATCATGAGTGCTGATGCCACTAGTTAATGTCAAAGATTTTTGTTAGTTTGGCTTGAGGGAGGCATTTTCTAAACTCGATGTTTGAGACTTTATCATTCTTTGCTCTCTCCTAGATCTTCAGATAACTATTAGTGTAATTGGAACAAGTCTAGGTTATTTTGCAGGTGGTGATGGCAAGGGAGGAGAAAAAAGCTATTTATACTTTAGTGATTTTATTTTTATTTATTTTTTCCTTATTTAATGCAACAATGACACTTTAATCATTAATTGGGATATAATGGAAATCTTATAAATATTTCAAAAAAAAAAATTGTTCACTTTTTTTTTGGCGTATTAGTAAAGATGTAAAGTGTTATACAACTTTAAATATTGACTCTTCTTGATTTATTTTCAAAATTATAAAGGCAAAGTATAATCATGAGTTTTCTATAGAAGGGTCAAGGAAATTTTTTCTTTTTCTAATAATGTATTTTTTTATCATATACTTGATTTATATGGACTTGATTAGAAAGATCCCAAACAAGGATGACAATGGGCACCAACAGATAGGGTTTGGTATTATTCGGTCATAAATTTGAAACCAAAAGCTATTATCCATGACTGACCTAGAAAAATCAACGAGTATGGATTTTAGATAATCTCGATTGAATTTTTGGTATTCATTCAGTTACCTATAATATAGGAATTTAGAATCTTATAAAACATTTTTTCTCTTTCAAATGATTATATTGGTGCAAAATGGACTATATTTTTTAAAAAAAAAAGTTTTCTTTTTCCCTATACAGAGGTCCATTTCAAAATAAATCAAATCATAATTTTTTCAACATAAAGGTGGCCTCAGGCTCACCATCCATCAATTCTATCAAAAAGTATAATTATATACAACATACATGCAAAATAATAAGATCACAAAACTTTCTGGAATATATACAAACATCCCCCAAATAAATAAAAAAAAAAAAGTCTTCCCTTCTTTTTGTTTTTCTTACAATCCATATGGTATTAGTAGCTTAAGTACATATGATAAGTTTATTTACATAACATTAATTTATTTTACAAAATTCTACCTAATGTGGAATAACTGAGAGGTATTTGGAGTGCGATATTAAGATAGAGATGGTGAATATGATGTATCTATAAAACATATAGAAGTATAGAATATAAAATAAGTATATGAGTATCCATTTCAACTAAGAGTTTTACCACACTCTAAGAATAACATAACATTAAGGGACCTTTCTCGAGCATATTCAATCTACACCATATTTTTAATTTATTTTGTTTTCTTCATCAAATGATAACCTCTTTTTTATTATACAATCATTTTCATGTGTAGGTTAATATTCCATCAACTATACACTCATTTATCCATTTCAATAATCATAACTCATGTCTTAAGATACTTTTTAGAATCCATCATTATGGTAGATTCAAATTTACAACAAAGCCCCTGTCACAAACAACTCAATTTCTTATCATAGCCTCCGTCTTTATGATTGACTCAATTTTCACGTCATAGCCCTCGGTATTGTGGCCAACTTAGTTTCGTGACACACTCATTTTCATAACATAGTTCATCCCATTTCAGCCGACTTAGTTTTCACATCTTAACCTTTGTTATTACAGTTGGCTTAGTTTCACTTCATGAACACATATTCGTAGCATACTTCATTTACACACTAAATAATTATGTTAAACATTTATTTAATTAAAAAAATCATGTGATGAACGCATACCTGAAGCTCTTGCGGAATGCGTTCTCTTTACAACGGGTTCCACTTCAAATATCCCTCTAAATTCTAAAAGCATATTCTAAATCAATACCCAATTTTCTTTGGTCCATTTATAACTTTTACTAAATCATATTGTCACCATTTTTGTAATACAATTAAATGTCCAAACATATCGTCACCCATTTTCGTAATAGAATTCAATGTCCAATTATATCATCACCTATTTTTGTGGAATGTGATGAACGCGTACCTAAAGCTAAATAATTATGCTAAACACTTATTTAATTAAAAAAAAGTCATATGATGAACGTGTACCTGAAGCTCTTGTGGAATGTGCTCTCTTTACCACGGGTTTCACTTCAAATATCCCTCTAAATTTCAAAAGAATATTTCAAATCAATACCCAATTTTCTTTGGTCCATTATAACTTTTATTAAATCATATTGTCACCTTTTTTGTAAAATAATTAAATATCCAAACATATCATCACCCATTTTCGTAATATAATGTAATGTTCAATTATTGTCACTTATTTTTTTTTCGTACAACTCAATGTCCAATTATATCATCACCCATTTTTGTAATATAATTTAATGTCTAAACCAATCATTACTCATTTTTATAATACAATTCAATATCTCACATCATATCTTCTCAATCTATTATTCATATATTTTATCCAACACATTGTGTGTATTTAAATTAAACCATTCTTTATATGGAGATTAGACATGTCCAACCTTCCAAAACACACCAACAACGGTTCAACACATCAAATATTTTTTTTATAATCATTCACACAATTTATCGAAAACATGGTTTGCACATAAATGAAACCATTCTTCACTTAAAGATTATACTTACCCAGTCTTTCAAAACACACCAACAATGGTTCAACACATCATATCAATCTAATATTAAAGGGTGAAATTAAAAGAAAAAAGCAACAAAAAAAAAACTTGAGTCAATCCTAGTGAACCTACCGAATCTATGAGGACATGAGATTGGGATAACCCTATAGAAAGAAAAGTTAAAAAAAATAATAAAAGCTAATCTCCAACCAGCTAAATTTTGAGATATGAAATTAAAAAAAGGCCTAAAAATACTAAAGCCAGCTTGGTCTAATCTTCAAAACATGTGACACGGATCATGAGACGAGATTGCACCATAAAAGGCAAACCTGAAAAAATTACAGTGTCAAATTCCCAACCAACAAAAATAATTAGGGATAAATTGAAAAAATCAAACTTGATACAAAAAAAAATGAAATCAAATTACGAGGGATGAGATTGAAAAATAATTTCAATTAGGAAAATTATAAGAAAAAATAAAAGTCAAAAGAATAAGGTTCAAATTTGAAATAAAAATCAAATTCCAAGGGATGAACTTAAAAAATAAATCAAGAAATGATTCAAGATTAAATATATTACAATTAAAAAAATGGGGACCTAATTTGATTTAATGGATAAATGACCAGACTTCTTTGGTTTTTTGCAATGCCTAACATATTTTTTGAGGAGGAGAGAGAGAAAACAAAGAGGAAGAAAAAACACGTTGTCATAGTTCAATTGTCGCTCATCTGAAGGCACACACCTCACCACCATGATGGGGACAATGAGACACATCAAACGTGTGGCCTAAAAGGAAACGTTTCAAGTCTAAATGGCTCTATATGCATCACCCAAAAGGCATGAGCGTCGCCTAACACATGCCAACCATTTTTTATTTAAATTATATTTTATATATATATTAAAAGACTCAATTACCCTAACCTCACATGATAATAATAATAATAATAATAATAATAATAATAATAATAATAATAATAATAAAATCCAAAATGAAATGACAAAAGAAAATGGCATTTAAATCATTGCACACAAAACCAATAAAGTTTAATTTTAGGGGGCATTTAAATCATTGTACTGTGCAAAAATAGTGAGAAAAAAAACTCTTGGCCTAAGTTATATGTTTTCTTTTCTTTTAAAGGTAATTTAGTAAATTTATTATGCAACAAAAAATTAAAAAGACTAATTCACCCCTATTTAATTTTGTAATGACTAATGAGTCCACGAAAAAGATCGTATTTCCTTTCATATCCAGTCAAGTGGTTTGCCTTCTCAAAGGTAAAATGGTAATTTTACTGAGAGAATCCGCAATAAATTATAAGTGTGTGCATAGTAACTAATTCTAGTACATGTGGTATGTTGCGGGCCAAATCACTTTCAGACATAAAAAAACATGTGGGTCCAGTTATATTTTTTTATGTCGATGAAAAATCTCAAATGCACATTGAAAGCTTGATTAATGTGTTTAATAAAAATAATGGATCACCATATGAGTTAATAAACACTAAAAATAATCGTTCATTATAAACAAAGATTGAACCAAGATGTTAAATATTAGATACGGATAGAAAACATGATCTTGCAACATGTCATGCTATTTAATATTTTTATTTAATCAGGTGTTAGTATTTTATTTGAAAAAAGAACAATAAAAATTGAATCGAAACAAAAAAAAACTTGTTAGCATAGTTCATTTGTTTTTTTTTTATTTATTTATCTAGCTTTGCTCTATGTCGCGGTCCCTTATATGGCTTAGGTTCAACTCCAACCATGTTGGAGTTGACTTGGTGTGACCTGACCAAACGAGCACAAATACGATTCAATCGCCCCATCTATAACCTAATCTCACTCCAAATTGTTTTTGAAGTCGTTGTTGTTTTAACCTTTAACTCACCTAATGATGCTCAAATGCAAAACAACAAACTGTAAAATGATAAAATAAAAAAAATTACTAATTGAAAATAAAAAAGACGACACCAGACTGGATCAACACAGTCAACCCAGGTTAACCTTCCAAATTTATGACCTAGGTTGTTACATGACCATAATAAGTTAACTTAATTTGGCCATCGATCTCTTTCATTTCAATTTTTTGATTTGGTCCTTAATTCTTTGATTGCTTTTCAATTTAGTTCTAGATTTCATCTCATCTGAGCCTAATTAAGGCCAAACCGGGGAGAAAAGAAGGGATGAAATTAAAAAAAAAATATTTTGGGTGTGCGTTACAATCGTCAACGTGTGAGAAAGCCCGTTACATTCCAGTGGCACAGGCAGCTTCTTCCTAGCTCTATCCATGGCCCTTCTTGGTGATGTTTGAATCATGTCAATGGGTTTTCCATCCCAGGATAACATGTGTTAGCAACGAGTAAACAATGTGGCTTTGATGACTAATTTTTATTTTTCTTATCTCTTTCTTATTTTGATCTTTATACCAAACTAATAAAAAAAGAAATATTTTTGTTATGTTTGTCCTGTGAGACAGTTATAATGTTTTCAACTTAGGAATTATTTTTTATATATAATTATAATTATAACTATTAGGTAGCATTTGATTATTGTCCTAAGATAATAGGAACGAAGACAATGACGTGTATGGTAGAAGAGATAAAGATAGAGACATAAAAATTAATCTATTTTTGAGATAATTTTGAAGTGAATTTATGTACTTCCAAAACAAGAGGTACAAAAAAAACGTCTTCAGAGACAATATTTTTTATTTTTTATTCGTAAAATATCCTTGTAAAAACTCTCAATTCCAAAATTGTCCAATTAAAACATGTAAGGATACAAATAGTTATTATCATAGTTTTAAAACTTAACTCAAAAGTCGATCTAGGGCGAATCTCGGGTCACTAGTCTTGACTCGGATCACTATCCGGGTTGACCCGAGTCAGCGTAAGAATAAGTGTTTATTATCATAATTTTAAACTCGACTCAATAGATGACTTGAGATAAGGCCTGGGTCACGAATGAGATTAATCGTTGACCAGGATCAATGTAAGGACAAAAGTAGTTATTAACATAATTTTAAAACTCGACTCAAGTGTCAACCCAAGGTAAGGTTCGGGTCATGTGTCAGGAAGGTCAACCCGGGTTGACCCGGGTTAACATAAAATAAAAGTGGTTATTATCAAAATTTTAAAAATTTATTCGAGGATTAACTCAGGGTAAGGCTTGGATCACGAATTAGGAAGGATAATCAGATTTAACCTAGGTGAATGTAGTGATAAAATTATTATTTTCATAGTTTTAAAACATGACTCGGAAGTCGACCGTGAAAGGGCCCAGGTCACATGTCGAGAGGGCCAACACGGGTTAACCCGAGTTCATGTATGGATAAAAATGGATATTATCATAGTTTAAAAACCTAACTCAAGAGTCGACCTGATGCAAGGTTCATGTCACTGATCAAGAGAGTCAATCCGGCTGACAAAAAAAATTAAAAATAATCAAAGCAACCTAGTTTTGACTAATTTTTTTTAAAAAAATCAATTAGTTTTTTATTCATGTTTTATCCCATGTTTAATTGAATTTTTAACCAAGTTAGTTCGAGTGGATCATTCTTTTTTTTTTTTTAATTCAAACCAATCTAAGCTCCAATCTAAGCTCCAAGTGAACTAGTCAGGTCAATCATAATTTTAAAACTAATATTATTATAATATTATTAATTTTAATATTTAATATAAACTAAAGTAAGAAAAAATATCTAATTATTTTTTAAAATATATAAGTTTGTTAATAATACATATTAAAATTAAAATATACTATTTTATATTTTTTTATATTTTGTTCATTGTAACTAAATAAAATATTAAAAAAATTATTTTATCTTCTACAATTCTGTTTTAATTTTCTTTTCTATAGTGTCTTATCTGTTTTTTTCATCTTGTCTCTTCTATTATTTGACAATAATCAAAATCTGCCTTTGTTTTAAAAATCAGTTGCATCTATTTGTTTGCTTTCCAAAAGCATATCCAAAAAGAAGACACGCAAGTAGAGTCTGCGTGTCAATGATGGATCAAAATTCTTCAATATACTTATAATAATTACATATTGTTCTCTTTCTCTCTCTCTCTCGATCCTCCAATTCTCAGTTTTGGATTTGGTTTCAAATTCAGGGCAGATTCAACGTACCCAAAAAGCCAGCCACCCCCCCTCCCATCCCTTCTTCATTCTCCACACCGTCTTTTATTATTATTATTATTATTAAGAAGAAGAAGAAGAAACAAGAGAGTTTTATGTCAGTTTGTTTATGGGTGTGGCTGACATGCAAAGCAACGGGAATGGGAATGAGGGATTCAGCTTCAGGAGCTGTGTTTTTAGGAGAAAACAAGTGGATTCTCTTCGTGTCAGCAGCCATAGCGGTGGCCAAACCCAACAATTAGCTAA
>Ga0325404_1009222_pt1 | contig 10060 bp, 2 predicted proteins | sample PopdelMetagenome_18_FD_205664 | JGI IMG/M metagenome (GOLD analysis project Ga0325404, IMG submission 205664) | Populus deltoides microbial communities from Bellville, Georgia, United States - Xylem-Control-R1 | ecosystem: Host-associated > Plants > Phyllosphere > Stem > Wood/Secondary xylem...
ATATATATAATTACCTATTTGACTAGGAAATAGATGTGTCATTATATATATTTAATTACCTATTCCACACGTTGATACCGACAAGCGCCAGTGATCTAGTGGTAGAATAGTATCCTGTCACGTACGTCATATCCTACAATGTCTTGACTTTAGACTAAGAGTGATTATTTTCTTTTATTTATAAAAATAATAAATTAAAATTTTGTAAAATATAAAAAAATCATAACCAGTTGCATCCTACCAGTTTTGATTTGATTTGATTATTTTATATTAAAAACTAAAACCTAATCAACCTGTTTTTTATTTTAATTTAATTATTTTAAATTAAAAATTAAAACTTATATTATTTTTAGGGTGTTTTGGAACTTTCTAATAGGTTCTTTTTTATTCAATTTGGTTTTTTAATTTCACATTTATAAAATCAAAACCAAGTTGAACCAAAATTTTTAAAATATTTTAATTAATTTAATTAAATTTTTTTTATAATTTAATCAGTTTGTCTGTTTTTTTTTACTTTATACCTGTTCTTTTTTTCTCTTTTTAAATGGGCCTGAAGTGCACACTATTGAGTGTTACACAATGCTCTAAAGCCCATAGAAAACTCATTATTCCCAGTTTAAACGTCATTTCCGGTTTAAACATCATTCCCGGGCCGGTCTATACTGTGTATGGATAACAAAATTAATGATGGGCCAATCACAAAATTAACTGCCTTTTTTTAAATTATTTTGAAACTTAGAGAAAATTTAAAAAATATTCTCCGAGTAAATTTAGTTAATTTTAATTATTTTTTTATTTTTATTTAGTTTTTTGTGTGTTAAAAAACCATGAAAATTATAAAAAAAATACAAAAAAATTAAGAAAATAAAATATATATAATTGGTAATACAAAATCTCTTGCTGGACCCATGATTTCCTCGTACTAAAACGGGATCGTTTGTTAGTAAGGGAATTGTTATTTTTACTTGACAAAAAAAAAAAAATCCTTTTCCCGTCTGTTAAGAGAGAGTGTAGCTCACAAAAGTAGCTTCCAGTGCTATTCCAACCAGAATATATGCTTTCCAAAAGCTGCTTCATCTCTTTAGTAGCTTAATTTCGTTGATAGGATCGCGTGATCCATTACTTTGCGTTTGTCTACAAATGTTTTGAGATCTTAGCTAGACTTCTTCACGGGCATTATTTTGTCCAATTCATACGTGGCCTGAGCCATCTAATTTTCGATGCCTTGCGTTATTATCTGTTTGGAATTGTGTCTGTAATTGTATTTTATTAAATTTTGAATTTTTTTATTAAAATTAAATGTGATTTGTACTTTTTGGATCGTTTTGATGTGCTGATGACAAAAATAATTTTTTAAAAATAAAAAAAATCATTAACATGTATTTCAGCACAAAAAAACTATTTGAAAAACAACCGCAACCACATTGCCAAACTTATAACTCACTTTAAGCAATTATGGAAATTCTTTTGACTCGTCAAAATCATCTGTTCCGCCAGTCTCCAGCCCACTTGTCCAGCATTATGGAATTTGTATTAGTCTCATGGTTCTCATTTCTCAGGCACCACACGACTTTTTTGCCCAAATCATATACTAGGAAAGATTGAATTAGGTTATTAATAAAAAAGAAAAAAAACCCTTTAATTATTAGGTGCTGGAAACTTTCCCTATCAAGGTCAAATTCAATGTCGAGTGATGATTTCCCTACCAAAGCTTATCCTCTTGGTTTCTTCGATGGTGAAGAAATTGATCATTGCTTTGTCAAGAAGGCAAATCTTTTGGTATGTACACCACCCTAAAGACAAAACGAGCAAAGCACGAACTCACCAAACTTTGGCTTTCACTTATTGCACATTTCGAAAGATTACACAAGCTAGATATGTTAAGAGCCTAGATATTTCGAAAGATTAAACAAGTTAATATTTTACGATAGCTATTTTACATTTTAGAACTGGCATGAGTAATTGTACCAGTCATGCATGTATATGAAATATAAACCCATCCAAGTTCACTACAGCCAAAATACGCGCTACATTTTAGTGCCAAATTCTTTGAGAGAAGACAATGAACTTTGAGAGAAATATCACTACCCAAAAATGGCAAATTATCTGATGAATGTTTTGTTGGTGTTTGAAGCCCAGTTTTGTCAAAAATACAATTACCGATGGAATAACAGGAGAAAAAATATCGTTGGTGATTTCTATCATGTTGGTCATCCTATAAAAAATATATAATTACAAATAGATTTACCGATATAATTATTGCGCCAAACTAGAAAATTTTACCAGCAATAATTTCATCGGTATTGTTTAGACACATGCATGTCAATATTCTATTAGGGCTAAAAAATTATTTTTTATTTTAAATATTAAAATTTCATTTATCATTAACTCATAGAATATGTTTGTATCATGTAAGTGGCGTGACTTTTGGTATGAGGCGTAAAAAAAACTAGAAAATATGCCAGGAAAAATGCTATGCCTAACTGGAATGACATGACGGTTTTGAAGGATTTCATGCTGCCATACATCTCGGAGGATACATGGGTGGAATAGATTTAGCCCGTGACATTCGAGTGTTTCACACGACGCTCATAGTCCGGCGGTTCCGTTCCTTTCATTTCAAATGCGAAGTAGATGGTAAGATTAATTTTAATCACATCTATCTTTAATTAATTTGTTGTTATTTATAAATATATTTAACTTGCAACATTTTTTTTTCTTACAAGCTATGACTGTTAAACGTGAGTTGAGCCCAATTGAGCTTTTTGTGGAGACGTATGTGTAGAGTGAAGACCACCAAAAGAGGGTGCAACAATTCATCGATAACCGTGTTCAACACTTTATGGTATGTTCGTTCAACCATTTTGTTTCGTAAGTTATTATTTTTTTTAATTGAATTTGATGATTTTAGTTTTTATTTCCAGGAGATATATAATAGTTGATTGAAGGAGAGATATGACTGTAAAATCATCGGTGTTTTTTTTACAGACAGAAATGCCAACATAAATGACATTACTGACGGACATTTTACCAACGAACAGTTTCCATTTGTAAATCTGTCGGTAAATTTTTTACCAATGGATTGTTAGTATAAATACCGACAAAAAAGTTTATCAGTAAAACTGTTAATTTTGATAGTGAGCATTTTTTCCGTTGATATTTGATAATTTTTTGTAGTGTATTATTATTTTCATCTGAATAAAAATATCGTGTTTAAGTGTATTTTTGTTAGTAATGTAAGTTTCTTGAAGAAAGACTTTACAAAAAATCAAACAAGATTTAAATTCTATAAAAATGTGAAACCAAACAAGTTAAAATAAACTTGGGTTAATAATGAATCATATTATAAACAATGAGTATTTATGTCGAATGTAACCTTATAGTGTCGAATGTCTACAAAAAGTTATGACCATATCTGGGGTTTTGGATGAAGATATTGTACTTGAGATCGATGAAGTTGGGGAAGCAACCAGACAAACGGGTGACTAGCGCATAATTTCTTTTGTATGAATGATTATAGAAGTTGTTCATACGAGAACAAAACATCTCTCTCTCTAGATCGATCATGGCGAGTATCTCTCTCTCTCTCTCTCTCTCTCTCTCTCTCTCTATATATATATATATATATATATATGGGAAGGGCTTACACTATGTATCTAGAAAGTAGTCGATTTTGATTCAAGTCGATAACGTGGAAGAAGGCCAAAAGATAAAGACGATTAATTAGAAAATACTAGTTGGATATGCAACATTTTCGTAAATAACATTGATCAACTGGCATTAGAAGTAGGCAAGATATGTCATCAGAAGATTAAAGAATAGTTGGGAGGTTGGGGAGATATTTTTTTACAAGCAATTATGATCATAAAGTAGACGAGATAGAGTATCTAAAAACGTCATTTGTGAAATAAAATATTCATAATTTATTGACAAAAATGTTGCTTTTTATCTTACAACAATAAAATATTCATATATATAATAATAATAATAATAATAATAATAATAATAATAATAACAACATTTCCAATTTAAGTTATTAATTTCTATTCGTGCAACTGAATCCTTTTGCTACCCCACCAATATAAATCTTACTTCGTTCTTGAAGTCACAAGGTTAAATCAAGTTTTAAACAAAGAGGTTTAAATTGAATAGTAAACACTGCATTTATATCTCTTAGAAAATAATATAAATTATATATTGAAATTTTATCTAAAAATTTAAGTTTTTAGATTGAGATAGTTCTTTGACATGATATCAAAACCTTGCTGATCAAGTGATCACGAGTTCGAATCTCACCATCCCTATTTATTTGATAAAAATTAAGCACAAGGTAATCTGAGCCTATGCAAGTTGCAAGCCCAAAGGGCTTTCACTTGAGGGGGTGTATTAGAAAATAATATAAATCATATCTTGAGACCTCACTTAAAAACTTAAGTTTTTAGATTGAGATGATTTTTTAACAATATCAAACAGTAGGTAATAAAGTTTAAATCAAGAAATAAATTATACTAATTTATAAAAATAAATTACGAAGTTATGAAACCCTTAAGAAAAAATATTAAAGTGGATGAAAGAAGAAGAAGCAATAAACAGAAGTAAAAACATGTACAGAAAATAGGAAATAAAGCTATAAGAAGATTAATAAATAAATCTTGAAAATGAAGATAAAATATAGAGCTAAAAGAGTACACTTACAAAAAATAAATTATAAGAGTTGAAAAATAAATTGCAAAGCTTGAGAAAACAACTTGTTAATTCAGAGCTTGCCATTAAATTACTATGAGCAAGGCTTTTCTTAAATATTTATTCTAAAGCATAAACAACTTGTTCTACGCGAAAGGAATAAATTAAAATTGACTTAGAAATATGTTTTTAACTAAATTTTTCTTGATTAAGATAATTTATAATGTTCAAATTATATAAGAAATAAATACCTCTGGTAATTTACATGTTGAATTCATTTTGAAGACTAAATTAAGAAAATTTTATCAGCTACTAATTGGACAAATATTGTTCTTAAAAAAAAAACCTAAAGTCCTTAATTTGAAATATTTATTTTGAAGTTCAATAATTTTATAGCGACATTTTATGGAAATATTGTCTTCATTCCTTATATATGTTGAGAAAAAATAATTAAATTTTGATGGCAATTATATCCATTTTAATACCGATTATAATATACTTTCTTTGCCTCACTGTTTTAGTAACATTTAATATTTTCCATGGATTTATAAATTATAATTAATTAAATGTAGATGATATAAGAAGTGAAAAAGAAAAAACCCATCACAGACTCAGTATTAACCTGGTTTGTCCAATTCTTCTTAACACATTCTTTATGTATTTTTTTTAAATTCTAATAAACAATTCATACAAACTTTTCTATGCAAAGAAGGTAATATCTTCTACATCAATGACAAACCATTATCAATATTTTTCACCAATAGCAGGCATAACACAACAACCAAGAGCAATCATAGCTATCCAAACCAATACCTACATCAAAGTTTTCACCAATGATACAATCTCTTCTCCATGAAAAAATTAGAAGGCCCAGGTGTATAAATACATCAGTTAACAGGCAAGCAAGCAAAAACACAACTAGGCCTACAAGTCAAAGGCAATGAATGCCAGGCTATGCCATACAATTTTTAGGTCAGAAACATACTCCTTAGCCTTTACTTCATTATTTCTCTTCTTGTGTATCTATTTGTTTTAAATACTTATATTGACTAAAACATTACAGAGGTCCATGTTTCTCCAAGGACATTTTTTTTTCCAAACAACCATTAATCAAACTCATCAACCCAGCCATTAAAAGCTAATTTTTATGAAGTTTTTTCATGACTTCATCAATGACATCATTTATGGGAAATAAAAAAAACCTAGTTCATTCCTTTTCACTTAACATCAAAAATATTTTCAAGACGGACAAAACTCCAGAACAAGAGAGAGTAATTAATTTCCCTACTACTAGGACTTTAGTTCCTCCAAGTCACCAACAACTCTCCTAAGAAGTACAAATATTCAATAATGTTATTCTAACCATATAAGAATATATTAACACTATTCTATTCCATTAACATAAAGTTTAACCTATGGCTCTATTACGTACACTAGATGCACATAAGCAATTCTAGTTTTACAAAGGAACATGACAAAATAATATGCAAAGTATACATGACACTCCAACTCTACAAAGAAGTCACTTTTATTATGAAGAGATCTTCTTCACATATCTTATCCACATATGTCACTATCTCAATCAATCATTCTTTGACTTGCATTCACATGCTTCTCGATAAAAAAACATAAACACGATATGACATCATCTTTATAAAAATGAACACTAGTCTCATCTAGTGGGAAACTCTTCACTTTATCATAGAGTCTTACACACTCATCTTTCTAAATACCGTGTCACCACGAAGGCTAATTTGGAGAATTATGATGGTCTTACTCATTTTAAAAAACACATACAAAACATCATAAGCATTTAGAACTCATAACACAAAAAAAATAATGTTATGTGTAAAATTCTCCTCACAACCTTTTATGGATATACAAGGGTGTGGTATCATAACTTTGAACCTAACTCTATCCTTGACCTTCATGATCTTCATGTAAAGCTCATATCTCATTTTAGCACTAACATTCCATTAAAAAGAGTATGACTAAGCTTTTTTCCATCACCTGATGAGAAGATGAAAGCACTAGAGCTTATCTTTAAAGATTCAATAAGGAAATATTAAACATGAAAAATCTACTCGAACCAATTTTTACCAAGACTCCAATTATTAAAGTCTCTAACTACCTATTATAGGAATGCCTGTATACAATCTATAACAAGACTCTCTTCAATGTAAAATAGGAAATGAAGAGTTATATTCAAGTAAAAGAAGCAAGTGCCACTAGATAGGGACATTATTGTTTCTAAATAGTTGAGTCTCCACAACACCATCAATCTCACACTAAATCATAAACAAGAAGCACCGAATGACACTTTCATGATTGCTTGATATTCTCTAAACTTTTGACCACACCTCTCTCACCACCACACATGCTAATATGCTAGTTATTATAAAGAGAAAAGACTTCGTGAAATACCTATCTCCCATTAAAAGTGGTTTAAACACAAACAACCCCAAAATTTTTTGTTTATTAACATAAAAAAGTGAAATGCAATACGAAAAGAGATAGTAAGATTGATCTTTAGAAGATACCTTCAACAATTTATGAAGAAGATGCAACTTGGAAAAAAAGAAAAAAAAATTTCTCATGATGTAAGATATATTTTAGAAATTGTATCTCTATTTTCTTTGATTTTTTCAAATAAAAAGATAGTGTTTTTCCATGTTTACATAAAAATTCTACAGGTCTCCATAATTATTTATTGGCAAAAGGATTAGGGATCCTTCCCCAAGTCTCTACAACCACTTATCTCCAAAAAAGATTATGGATCATTCTCTATGACTTAATGGCCATTTGTTTTAAAGAATGGATTGAGGATCTTTCTCCAGTATTTGTGACTACTTATGGAATAATTCCATCTAAAATGAATTCTTGAAATGCATATATAAACCATATTATTTTTACACTCATTTCTTATTACTACACTAATTCTCTTCATAAGCAACATAAATAAATTCTTATGTCTCTCACAGAAACATTGAAAAAGTTTTACTTGAGGAAACCTTATAAAAGAAAAATTAACAAAACCCACAAGCATAGCCATAAAGCTTTTGTATCTCATGCAGACATAACTGCAAAAAAAAAAAAAAAGGTAATACACACACACACAATAAGTATTTTCTCATTTTTTTTGGTTAAAATCTTCCAAACATATATTTTTAAAAGACTTTGAAGGTTGGAAGGGATGATGACACTAGAAAAAAAGATTTTTTTCTAAAACAAAATCATTTTTTTCCTGTTGAAAACCCATTCTAAACCTAAGGTTGACTCGATTTGTCCAAGTTTTTTTTTTGGATTATTATGAGCCACTCACATAAAATTTTCACGCACACAATTTTTTTATGCAAAGTAGATATTATTTTCTACATTAATTATAGACCATCACCAATAACATACATGACACAACAACCTTGAGATGTCATATTAACCAAGAACTACCATGGCTAACTAAACCAATATCGACACTAGTTTTTCCATCAACAAGCTAAAGTGATCAAAGAGTTCCAGAATCAGTCAGCACAAATGTATATGACTATTGAGATGATGTCAAAGGCTATAGATGAGACTTTAGACAAAAACGAGGTTGAAGAGGAAACAAGGGAGCTCACTAACCAGGTGTTTGATGTGATTGGCATGGACATTGCATCTCAGTAATTTTCAGCTTTAAAAGGTCATATCACATCAAAAAATGCTCCTTTTAGTGCTGTTACAAGTCTTGAATCTACCAATGTTGAGGATATTAAAAAAAGATTAGCCTCTCTTTAATGTATTTGATTTGGAAAACTTGTAGCATTGACATTTGAAGTAGAATCTTAATGGGTGTTGATTGTGTAAACAAACAGAGAGATTGGTTTAGATTGAAGGTTAGGTATGAGAGGGAGGCGGCGATTGATTTGCTAGCTCTAGAATAAGAAGGTGGAAGCTCAGGTGTGCAAGGGGGTGATCGATTTGCTAGCTTTAGAAATGAAGATTAATGGGGAGGGAGGGGGCGAATGGTTTGCTAGGGAACTATGGTTAGCAAGCAGATTTTTCTATTTATAATAACCTTATTTTTTTCAGTTATATTTGAATCAGTTTGGCTCGATTCAATTATTTTGGTTTCATCCTTACAAAATCAAAATCGAACTGAATTGAATATTTTTTCAATTTTCTAATTATTTTTTTTATGGTTCGGTTTTTTTAGTTTTCTTGGTTTGATTAGTTTTTCGTTTTTTTCTCACCCCTGCATCATAGTCCATACAACTTCTAGGCCGAATATTCTTCCTAACCTATTTTTTCTATTTTTTCCTTTACATACATATACTGATTTAAGTTTCAAAGAGTTTTTTATTTTGCAGAGTCCATATAACTTCCAGGCCGGATATTCTTCCTAACCTTTTTTTTTCTATTTTTTCCTTTACATGTATATATATATTGATTTAAGTTTCAAAGAGTTTTTTATTTTGCATTGACTTACTTTTTTTGTATAGCCACCAGTCAAGCCCATTAACCCAACAATAAAAAACTAATCGCCGTGTAAAGTTTTTTCACAACTTCATCGCATGTCATGCCAGTTGTCTTTAAATTATTTTTCCAAATCAATTGGCACACTTTCATGATTGCTTGATAAAATTTTGGTACAAGGTGTAAAAACGGAATGAATAATTAGTGTAAAATGGCTTCCCTGCTTATAGTTTGATTTCTAAGCCATTAATTAAGTTGGCCATTTAATGCGGGTTTTGATACTTAGAGATTGAAGGTATTTTCTGTTGATTAGTGCATGGTAAGGTGGGGATTGACAGAGGACCCCAGGAAATTAAGCAAATCTAATACAATGACATATGCCTGAATATGTCGCCTGAAGATTAAAGAATAGTGAGGAGGTGGGGGAGATGTTTTAGGACAAGCAATTATGATCATAGAGTAGGCAAGATAGAGCATCATCAAAAGCATTTGTGAAATTAAATATTCGTAGTTGACTCGTAATTTATTGACAAAAAAATGTTGTATTTTATCTTTCTACAATGACACCAAAATTATTTAAGAATATAAAAATTTCAAATTTAAAATAGTTTTGTGGATTGAGTTGTGAGCTTTTGAGCTCATAAGTTTGGACTTGAGTTTGATTAATTAAAAATATTTTTTACTATTCATAAGTCCATGCTTGAAGAATAATTTATTTTTAATTCCTAAAATATCTTAATACATGAATTAATATATTAAGTATGCGATGAGAATAACTAGTATTATAAGTAATTCATAAGCTATGAACATTTATGAATATTTTGAATATTAATGTACTATAAACATTCATAAATTCTTTCATGAATTATGAAGATTAATAAATTATGAATATTAATATATTTGTTTCCAAGTCCTATAAATAGAT
>Ga0325404_1009223_pt1 | contig 10059 bp, 9 predicted proteins | sample PopdelMetagenome_18_FD_205664 | JGI IMG/M metagenome (GOLD analysis project Ga0325404, IMG submission 205664) | Populus deltoides microbial communities from Bellville, Georgia, United States - Xylem-Control-R1 | ecosystem: Host-associated > Plants > Phyllosphere > Stem > Wood/Secondary xylem...
TACCCCGTTTGACTGCTTAAAAAATCCAAAAAACTGAAAACAAAGCCAAAACCGATAAAGCTCAACTATTTAACTATCTGAAGCAAGAACTTCTCAGCTCAACTAATTAAGAAACACAAAAAACCCTCTAATTCTTCATGCTTTCCTTCAGTTTCTCAGCAACCAGACAGGCCGTGAATAACAAGAATTCCGATTCGAAAAAACAAAATCCAAATTTAAGATGTTAACTGTAAGTACCTCGAGATTTGATTGGAATCGACGGAATCAGGTGTGGAGATTACGCGGACGGATCAAACGACGGGGAGTCTTCAGGGATCTTAGAAGCAACGGCAGCGAGGGGGATAAAAAAGAGGAGGCGGAGAGTGAGAGGAAATAGCGAGGCGAGAGACGCGAAAAAATGAAGAGAGGGATAGGTGGAAAAGACGAATAGAAGAAAAGAAGAGGACGTCGGAGGTGGTGGTACACGTGCTAAAGTCATTACAACCCATGTTCCATTTTATTTTAAGGTTTTGATTTATTTTTATTAAATCCTAGATGTAATTAATTATTTTCTTTTTGTTTTAATAAAGAGAAGAAGAGAGACCACATCATTTATTTGGAAAGTTTAATTTAGTAAGTAGTACTGAAGGATATTAATTGGTGGAGACAGATATTTTCCCCTCATTTCTTTTTGGTATTTATTACTTTTATTTTGTCACATGGGATTTGATACCTTTATTTTCTTATATTTTTTCTTATATTTTTCTTTGTATTCATGAATTCTTTTTTACAATGTAGATGTTTTGTGATTCTTACAAACAATTTCTTCTTGGAAATGATAAGAGATAGAATAAAATAAAATAATGTAAATGGAGTTTGATCCACTAAAACTTCTAATTATACATTAAGCCGTGTTTAATTTAATTTAATTATTAAGATTAAGTTGTCACATATCACTTTGTGTACACCTTAATGATTATTTAGAATTTATCCTCATTGTGTCACATATCCATTGCTTCCGATAATATGAACTTCTTCTTCTTCTCAAGAACAAAAGAATCATCCCCCCACATGCTAAATTCCCACTTAAACGAAATTCACCTTAAAAAAAGTCCAGCCTTTTCTAACAATATATGTTACTTTTTGTCAAGAAGAAGTTTTTTAATATTTAAACATTTTGATTAAAAAATAATATTATAAAAAAATCCCAAAAAATACTTTAATTTACATAATTTATTTAAGATTTATCAGGAAATGGGCTTTGTTATTGATTCGGATAAAAATTCTTATAATATCTAGATGCGTTTTAAAAATATTTTTAATTTAAAAAAAAATAAATTGATATTTTTTAATTTTTTATAATATTATAAATAAAGTATAAATATAAAAAAATATTTTAAAATAAAAATATTTTTGAGCAGGGCAACTACCAAACACAGTATAAGAGAGGAGCATGATAAAATTAAATTCATAAATGTAAGATGAAATGTTGGCAATGATATAAAGCAGCAGACAGTGACCAAAGCAATAGGGGGGGTGAACACGACAAAGGGAGGCTAGTTAAGGTCAGTCAAGGTAGGTAGCGCGTGGCATAAGATACAGAGACAGTCCAAAAAGAGGCCCCACGCTGCCTGTCAAAGAGACATGACGTTTTATTTTATTTATCTGGAAAACTACAAACGAGTCTTTCAAATAAATATATGATTTCATTTAAGTCTCTAAGTTTCCAAAACTATCACGAGCTGGTCAATTTAGCCCAGACAAGTTTCCTAGCTAAAATAATTTAAAAAAAAAAACAGTATTTACTAATGCATGCTGCTAACAATATCAACGCTACATGTCCTGTTAATGACAGTTATGAACATAGTAAACAAGAATTACTAATTATGAAATCTTGAAGCTATATGCAAAGAATTGATATTGTTGCGTAGAACCCAGCTCGAGAATGCTTGGACAGGTAAGAAAAAACAAAAGGGAAGTCTTTAGCTTTAGGACTATATTGCTTAGTTTCGAAGATTCGAGGATTAATTGAAATTATTTGTGTGGTTAGAAAACTTATTTAGTTTGGTTGTTAGTTCGAGAAGTCGGCAGCGGCTCGTAGCAGTTCATGGTGCTCAATCTCGGCTTAGCGAGGACCCCACACAGGCAAACCAAAAGAACCCTTCGAGAAACGAGACTCCTCCTGGGGTCCATACTTCGCGCCGACAGCGGTTTTCGCTTGTCACCACGTCGCCCGCCAGAACAATTTCTTATGTTAACAACGAGCGCGTCGGAGAAAGATTAGGCACATGGTAAAAGCTCTTGGTAGTCGAGATTAATTTATTTTCTGAGAACCGGGGGTGTTTGGGAGGCCTAAAGGAGAAGGGAAAAAAATGTGGTTCGCTCACCACAGTGGCCTGTACTAAAATATCTTGAAAGGCTTCCTCGTTTTCTAACAAGGATAAGATTCATGCAATCACCAAGCGCAGAATTGGAACTCATTACCCAGAAACAGCAAAAAGCTTGTGCATAAAAAGCAGCGGTGCTAAGGGATTTCTTCTGCGCATACATGTAAATGGGATTTGACAAATTTTATAGCAGCAAAACAAATCAAGTCCAAGAATTTGATTCCTCTCGCGAAATCTTATCCCACGCCGTTCATCCCATGAAGCATGAAGCAAGGTCAAGGTATGCTGGCCATAGTCTTGAATCGATCCATGTCTTCCGAGATTAAATTAATTAATTTTATTTTCCCTCCCTCTTCCAATCCATTTTTGGCTGTCATTTTAATATTGCCACAATAGGGAATGTTAGTGGAGAATGGTTGATTATGCTCCTTTTCTCAAAGCTACCGATGAAGAATATGCCTCTAAAATATTCGGCTTCTGAGGTTGCACGTGCAAAGTTCACTTTCATGTGACTAACAAGAGCCCAATATAATAAAACTATCTGCTGGTGGCTGTCGGTGTCAGATTTCTAATGTCACTCACTGGGCATCTCCATAAAGACCCCACAAGATCTTGCGCCCTGTAAACTTTTCTGCTCGTTTAACGAACTGGGGGGGCACAGTTGATAGTTGTAGGAGCGTTGCTTTGCTGGTATCGGTTTATATATATATATATATATAAGTTTAGGATTCTCTACAAGCAGGAAAAAATCTTCGGATTCTTAGTTTAGCATGGGTTAATCACTCTACTAATCTCTCTTTTTAATCTCTTATCATTTCCTGCTTAGCGAGAATCATTTGTGTGGAAAAAGGAATATCACGAGCGCGCAGAGGGCGTGTCAAGAGGGCACTAAGATTCCTAGGTTTTGTAATATTGTACGAGTTGAGTATTTTCAATGCCACTTTGATATTAATACTGAGAGCATGAACAAAGAATTGGAGTTCCGATATTATTTGATAAAATCCTTTCAATTATGATTAATAACACGTTGTCTTCTACATCAAGTAATCATATGGGATGTATGTAAGATCTTGGGACGTGGAATATCGATCAAAGGTTGGACCGAGAACAATCTTTTTTGAAAGACGAGAGTCAACGGAGAGGGGGGGGGGAGTGGAGAGATAGTTTGATGCCACACTGTCTAATACAATGAGGGATCGAGGGAGGAAGAAAGTGGGAAGGCATGGGACACGTAAGCAAAATGTACGAAAGCAGAAGTTGAAAAGGAGATGGGAAGGGGGAGGCCAGGGAGGGGGATTTGTCATCTTTTTAGTCTTGACTTTTTTTTTTATTCAATTCTCTTGTAAAGTCTGCATGGATGGGCGTGGAGGTGCCACATCTGCCAAAGTTTTCCGACCTCTTTTTCTCCACCCTTGTATGTGTACAATTTGTTGCCCCACCACCACAAAGGAGTTAAGAAAGAGAATTTTTCCACACGGAAAGGTCATTTTTTTTTTACTCTGCAGCTTGGACTTTATAGCCATCAAGCCATGTCTTCTACGTAGCAAAGCTCTCAGGAAGCAAGAGAATCCAAGCAAATACAACAACAATCCACGCATGTTTGAGCTACAAAACTTTGGATTTAACCTATCGATGGAGAGCCAACAAGAAAAATAAGTCAATGAACAGAAAATATAATAAAATAGAAGTGATCAAAAACCTCATTTTTGTAACATGACACGTTATTGTTCTCAATTTTATCAGTTTTGTGACAAAGTTGTCCGTCCATGCAAGGAAACATCAAGTCCTTTTCGCATGTATTTAGCTGTGGAAATTAAGGCAACATTGTCTAATTTTCGATGGATTTGGGATGAAATTAGGAAAATTAGTTGGTTTGGGATATATATCATTGAAGTAATACATTTGTGATGATAACGAGGTTTTGCCTTTGTAGATTCACGTATAGTCAGAAGGGATACTCAATATTAAAAATAGACACCGATTACACTGCTTACAAATTCTTCCTGCATATATACATTTTAACAAGAAATTTATGGTCTGGGATTTTACATCTAGAAGAAACTCAGGGTAGTTTAGGCTTACAATCTAAACCAATGTTACAGCAGCGAAGAGAAGAAAAAGAACCCGGCCCTCCAATATAATTAAGCAATGGCCTGTGCAAGAGATGGACTAAGTTTCCTTATGCATGAAATGAAAATGAGAAAATTCCTTACTGTATGTTACTATTTTCCCCGAAGAAATCATGGCAAAGGATGAAGATGGCATGGTTAGCGGCGCGCATAGGTCCATTACTTAGATATTCCAACTGGAGAATAGTCTCTGGGAAAAACTTTATTGGTTGCTAAAATCATGTTGGTCCAACCGAGGGATATTTTCAAGGTACAAATACCATGATGTTTCAGACCTTACATTCTTGGACTAGACAATTCATACAAATCTTCTGGCTGAATCCATGTAGCTGGAAATGGCTCCACTAACATTCATTGCACCACATACATGTCTTCTATCAATTAAGAAGATGTACCGACTGGATTCCATATTGGATTAATTGGCCTCAGAAAGTTTCAAATACTGGTTATGATTGACCAGGAATTAAATGGTAGAAGTAAGAGATGCTGATAGCATCAACAGGTTTCGAACAAATTTTGATGGTAACAAATGCAGAATAGAGGACAATTATGGGCCAGTCATCAATGTATCATGCTAGGTGGCTCGATCCATTCCCACCGTTGATCAAGTGGGATCTCCTTGTGGGACACACAAGATCAACGGTAGATACAAATCATCTCCCATCATCAATACAGGTCCAACTATATGCGTGACTGCCATTGTTGAAGAGACAAAATCGAGGTGCACAAAGTTGGACATTCTGTAATTCCATGGACAAGGAAAATATATTTTGAAGGGATATCTTTTGCTTAATTATAAACGAAAGTTGAAATTTCAAACCTACCATTTCTGATAAGAACGCCCCAAGTAAAGAACCTCCCAAAACATCAATCTGCCAAAATGAAAATGTACATAGATGAGGCCTGGTTTTACATTTGAAAGGAAAAGAGAAAAGGATTAGTTGAATTTGCAGGGACTAGAAATCTTGCTGCATCAGTAATATAGTTGGCACGCGTGACTTTGTTTTAACAATCAAGCTTTCCAAATTGAAAGCAATTTATAATCATATACTCTCTGCAATGTTAACTTCGAATTTCAAGAGCAGATTTTTCATATTCTACAGAAAACTTTGCTATTATGATTTTGATTTAGCTTATTGTAGTGCATCAAAGTAAGGGTTAAGTTTTCTTTCAGGTAGTAATAATTACCACTGTTGCAACACCATGGCCAGTCAGGGGTCCGCCAATGACAGGTGAAGAGGCTGCTGCAAGTGCAGCATGAGAAAATTCTTGCAGGATCACAGGGGGACAAGCAGGGAGGGAAACATTTACTATGTATACTGGCACTTGAGAATTCAGACGGTATACAAATATAATATAATCCAAATTCAGTCTTCCTAGGCAAGAAGAAAAGGCATCACGCATTTTGAATACTAACAGGAATAAAATCATCCAATCCTGTTTTCTCTAACAGATCATATACCAAACGAACTTCGTTTTCATGGTGTTTTATCATTTACTCTACATTACTAATATGGCCTCTTTTTCTTTTTTTCGGAGGACGAAAAATAGCTCATCATCATTACTCCGAGTAATTGTCCCTTCGGCTGAAACACACAATCCAGGAGACGATTTTCATCAACGAAGTGGGGATAGTGCCATCAATACTCAAATGTCCAAGCAAACAACGACTATATTTTTTTTCCCCTCAGTTTGTGGCTAAGTGTTATTTTCAGGCTAGCTCTGGCGCATTGAGACCAAGTCCACCTCTACAGTCTAGTCAAGGAAACATTTGTAAATTGATATGCAGATCCAAAAATCTGCTTAAATAGTACAGTTCTTGATGTTTCACGCAAATCAGGATAGAGAACCAAGTCTCATACATAATTGTTTCCAGCAAGTGTTACAATCTTTCTGATGATTATAAATTCTCAGCATGGTATCTCACCAATTGTCGAGAAAAATGATTTGTCACTCCACTCCGCAACAAAAACCAAGAGGAAAGTGCTGATAATGATGTTAGCAGCAGCTAAAATCCCAGGACCATTGCCTGACAACTCTGAAACTGCTAACTCGGCCCAAATACATGGCAGAGGCATTTCAATGGCAGGTTACTGAAACTGATTCATCCTCTGCTTTCAGACTGTTGGAGATAGAATTCAAAACTGAAACTACTTGCTGATATTTCGGGCTAATTGATTTGTTTAACATTGTGATATCATCTTTTCATTTTTAAATAGCTTACGTAGAGGAAAAGGTTATAGATAACCTATCTATAAAACCTTATACACTGTATTCTTAAAGTATGTGGAAAAATATACAACTATCCCTCTTGTGAAACTCTTCTTCTTGTGCAACTCTACATGGTATTAGAGCTGCCTAAGCACGTTAATTGATCCTCTTCAAAATGTATGCCTCCTAAAATTCCACAACTTCAACTACTTTTAAATCCAACCTTCCCATCTTCAACCCATCCTCCTCCATCAACCTCATTAAACTCAAACGTTTGAACTACCCCTACCTCAAAGGTCATCGACTATATAGATGGCACCATTCAACAGCCTGCTAAAACCATCACTGCCTCTGATGGTTCTACAATTCCCAACCCATCCTTTGCTAATTGGGAAACCCAGGATAATCTTATCCTTACCTGCATCGATTCTTCTCTTTCAGATGAGGTGCTGGCACAGATTACTCATTACAGCACCTCCACCGAAGTTTGGATAGCTCTAAGCACTGCCTTTGCATCACAGTCTCGTGCTAAAACAATACAAGTTCACTCTCAACTCTATACTCTGTGGAAAGGAAGTCAAACCATAAGTGATTATTTCATGACAATCAAATGTCTCACAGACAAGTTGGATATTACTGGACAACCTTTTATGTGTGATGTGTGATGATATCATCACGTATTTACTTATTGCTCTTGGTTCAGAGTATGACTCTCTTGTTTCCATGGTCACTCACCATGATACCTTTTTCACCTTGGAAGAGTCTTATTTTATGCTACTGATGTGTGAGGCATGTACTCAACACAATAATCAAACTTTATCCTTGCCCCCGGCCTTAGCCAATATTGCCACCCGGCATTCATCAACTCCCAGAGGCAGGGGTGTGGTCAATTCAATGGCAATCATGGAGGTGGTCATGGCTAAATGGTATGTGTAATTTTGTTTTGAGGAATTGTTGGTAGCTAAATGGCTCGCCATCTTAACCATTTGATCAACACTCGCTATGTATAGCGAGAATTTTAGCACTCTCTATTCAGTTAGGGATGCAATAACAGGAAGAATAATTGTTAGAGGGAAAGAGAAGAGAGGAAAAATTACTCCTCATCCTCTGTTTCTTTACACTTCCAATCTAAATCTTGGGTTTTTTTTTTATATATGATTTGATTTGGGTTTTAGCTAAATATCCTCCTCCATTTCTTCATGCTTATGAGGATGTAGTAACCCCTAACATCATAGAGTCACTTGGTGTATGTGCTGGGATTTACCCTTTCAACTTTCGAGTAATGGTTCCTTTATGGGTAAGCCTTCAGAATTATTCTTCATAATTTCTTTATGTCCATGCATATCAGGATGCTTGCCCTTTTTTTTAGTACAAAGATGCAACTTAAATTTTGTTGTTAAGATGAAAGGATCTGGGCCAAATTCCAGCTTCATCTTGAAATCGACCATGTTTCACGAATGTACAAAGGCTTTTTTTTTTTTGTTTTTGAGAAAATATTGATTTAAACACAGTTCTTCAGTAAGCTTATAGGTTAATAAGAGTTCATAGGTTGCATATAATATTTGTCGCCAGTTGACGGAATTTAAACACAAATCATATTCTGATAATAATACAAAGAAGTGTCGTTTTTCTTAAATCTTCTATTTTACTAGGAAGACATTTTTTGTTGTAGATGTAGTCTCATAAAATATCTGGGATGTGGTTTATTATTTCCTTAAAACGATTAGATATGAACAAATTACAATGAGAAAGAATGCATGGAATCTTAGGCATGAGTTTACTTGATTATTTCCCCTTGTGTTATTGTGTGGTAGGAAAAAACAGCCCAACAATCATCCAAGCCGTACATGATTCCAGAACCACACAGAAAGAAGTGGGGAAAGAAGAGACAGCACATCATCAGAGAAAAAGGACCTGCCATACCAGTAAAGACTCCCTAAAGCGCGAGCAACAACGAACAAGAAGAAGATAGAAAAGCTGCAACCTGAAGCTAGCTGGGAAAACATATGAGAATATACAGAGTTAAGAAACATGCAACCCAAATAAGCAAAAACAAAAGAAACATGAAGATGCTAACCAGACAAGGAAAGAAAACTAACCTAGTGAACAAAACAACTGAGCAAAGAGAAAATAAACCTGAAAAACCCCCTAACAGACACCAGAGAAGAAACCAAGAACCACAAGCATAACCTAACCGATAGCAGAGAAGATTAGAATGAGCAAATAAACAAAGTAGAAGTAAGAGGGACCCGAAAACATAAATCAAACAATCAAAAGGCACACTATCAACGAAGGCAATAAAAAAAAGAAGACAAAAAACGAAGAGAAGAACAGAAACTTGAGAGAGACAGAGGTCAACTTGTAACAGAGAACCCAAATAAAATATACCCTCCCCAAAGTAAACACACAATGACAATAATGATGCGTTTGTGAACTTCGTTTATTTATCTTGTTTACTGTTGCACCAAGACTTTCAAGGATTACAGTCGCACCACCTGCCTGTCAAATCTGTGAGGGTTGACGAAAATCAATGGCTGGACCTCTTGTAAGCTCCATTAAGAAAAGGCAACGATTGTCAGCCTCCGCTTGAAGGTCAGATCAATATAAAGTAAAGAAAATGGGCTTCGTGGGCCACCATGGAGCCGGTAATTATAAGTGGGTCAGGCATTATTATTATTTTACAAGGGTTCAATCTCAAAAAAAAAAAAAAAACCCACACAAATCCACAATATTTTTGGCAATGATAATACCCATTGAAAATGGGAGCGCACAAGTATTTAACCTTTTAAATTATAATTTATTAATATTCAAATAAACTCAATTCTAAATACATGAATACGAGGGAGATTATAAGATAAAGATAAACTTAAATTATCATTTTAGTTAAATAAGAATCTTAAACACAAATCATTTTAATTTAGAAAACATTTTCTCAAGGAATCATTCTTCTACCTCAACAGTGAAAGGAATGAAGGAGAAAAAAAATTGACCTTGGTGAAGAGAGCAAGAGAACATTCACCCTAGCCTTTTGGATTATATGACTACAAAGAAATTATGACCACTGTAAGTTTGATTTAAGGTTGAACTTTAGGTTGAGGTCCATAAGCAGTAAATTTGTTATGATTTTTGTTTTTTTACGTAAAGCTGATTTGATAACATTCATCATCTAACTGCAAAAAAAAAAAACAAAAAATAGTGGGAGGTTGGGCATTGAAGAGACGATCAAATTGTGGTGGAGCACTGCTGTACTGGGGTCGTCTTCGATAGCGTAGATGAATTAAGGGTTAGAGGTGAGAAGAAAACTGAAAAACAGGAAAAAAAAATAATTGAAAAAACTTAATTGTGAAAAAAAC
>Ga0325404_1009224_pt1 | contig 10058 bp, 13 predicted proteins | sample PopdelMetagenome_18_FD_205664 | JGI IMG/M metagenome (GOLD analysis project Ga0325404, IMG submission 205664) | Populus deltoides microbial communities from Bellville, Georgia, United States - Xylem-Control-R1 | ecosystem: Host-associated > Plants > Phyllosphere > Stem > Wood/Secondary xylem...
TTTAAAATTATAGTAGATACATATTTATTTTACATCTTTAAATAAATATACTTTATTTTATTATTTTTATCTTTCCTATTTTGAAATAATAATGGAAAAGCAGTAAGGCGAATGGGTTTATTTCTTGAAATGTAATGGTTTGCTCAAATAACGAAACGTGTTTATCATTATCACTATTATTAGATGGGATTTGACGGAGACTTGAGGTCTGGTGTGGACAGTCAAATGCGCTGCATCTTTACGACCAGTCGACCTTCTTCCTCTTCACAGCACAAATAATTCATTAACCTAGCTACCAAGTCCACGTCACTTTCTACAAATATTATGAATTTTATTTTCTAATACTTAATTTTAAGATTTTAACCTGAAAAAAAAACCCAGATTAAAGGGGATCTTGCTAATACTTGATGGATCATCGTTTTCCAACTATCAATAAAATCATTCAAATCTCTGGGAAAAAAGAAAAAGAAAATAAAATTCTTACATCCCTCGGCAGCAGCGTGGAAAATCCATTTTTAAGAGAGGAGGATCTTGTTAATCCAAAAATACCCCTCGCTAGCTGGGTGTCGCTCTTTGATTGGCTTTCATACAATTCCAAATCAGCGGCAAGTAACGGAGACCAAAATTCACAATAAAACCCCCCTACGGCTTCTCCCTTCCAATCACCCCCCGCCCTTCTCTCAAACAAAAACACCAAAAGAAATGGAGGCTCTCCGTCTACAGCCACCACAGGGACCACCACTCCTCCGCCCAAGCCGCTCCAGATTGGCCTCACAAATCCTCACTAGACCCCACCACAACCCCAACAAGTCAATCAAGCCGTTCATCAATGCCACCTTATCAAAACCCACCGCGGAGATCCCTCCATTGTCAACTTCATCATCTACCTCCCACGACAATCCCTTACGCTCCTCCATGCTTTCTTCACCTCCATATCCCACTAAGAAAGTCTCTGCAAATTCTCTGCAATACCCGTCGGGTTACTTGGGTGCCGTACCGGAACGTACTGTTAATGATGGCGATAATGAGAGTATAATAAATGCAATGGAGTATTTGACGAATATACTGTCGTCAAAGGTGTATGATGTTGCGATTGAATCTCCATTGCAGCTGGCGTCTAAGCTCTCTGAGAGATTAGGAGTCAAGGTTTGGCTCAAGAGAGAGGATTTGCAGCCGGTAAGAGTATTTCAAAAATTTCCATCTTTTTACTGCTTGCTTTTGGAAGATTATTATACTTCTTGGGTAGTTTGAATTTAAGCTCATAGTGAATTTGATCTTGTATTTAGACTGGAAACTTGATTGTAATTTTGAGCTGTTTCAATCAAAATGTGTGTATTTAGCAGCCATAAATGTGGTTACTTTTCAGGTGTTTTGTTTTTTTTTTGTCAACTTTGAATAGAAACTGGATGCGGGTTTTAATGCTTGAATGCAAAAAATGGCTTCTTTTTACGTCAATTTGATACTGATGGGTTTGAACGATCTTTTTTTAGGTCTTTTCATTTAAGCTGCGTGGAGCTTACAATATGATGGCAAAACTTCCAAAGGAACAGCTGCAAAGAGGAGTTATCTGCTCTTCCGCTGGAAATCATGCCCAAGGTGTTGCATTAGCCGCCAAAAGACTAGGTTGCGATGCTGTGATTGCAATGCCTGTTACTACACCTGAAATTAAGGTACATTATGCGAGAGATTATTTTTTATGATTGAGCTGTGAAAGTACGTTTTTTTAATTGATTTTTGAATTTGTTCTATTACAGTGGCAATCTGTTGAGAGGTTGGGTGCGACAGTTGTTCTAGTTGGGGATTCTTATGACGAGGCACAGACATATGCTAAAAAGAGGGCCAAAGAAGAGGATCGGACATTCATACCTCCTTTTGATCACCCAGATGTTATCATGGGACAGGGAACTGTTGGGATGGAAATTGTACGTCAAATGCAAGGTCCGTTGCATGCAATCTTTGTGCCTGTGGGTGGCGGCGGCTTAATAGCTGGTATTGCTGCATATGTAAAGAGGGTAAATCCTGAGGTCAGTCGGTTTTTTTTGTTTTATTGTTTTAACTTTAAAAGATATGTACTGAAAAATTAGTTCAATTTTATTGATACTGGTGCTATTTTTGCATTTGATTTCTGGACAAACTGCCATGGGTTCTAAGGGCTCCAAATTGCTGTGTGTAAATTTAATTGATTTCTTTGTCATCTCTTCAGTTTGCATTTGCTTGATGTTTTCTATGCGATGTCACAGAACTCTTGAAGAACACTTAATCAATATTTAATGCAGGTTAAGATCATTGGTGTGGAACCCTCTGATGCAAATGCTATGGCATTGTCTCTACATCATGGTCAGAGAGTGATGCTGGATCAGGTTGGAGGTTTTGCAGATGGTGTGGCTGTTAAAGAGGTTGGAGAAGAAACTTTCCGCTTATGCAAGGAATTGGTAGATGGTGTAGTTCTTGTGAGCCGTGACGCTATTTGTGCGTCAATAAAGGTAGGGTATATTTCATATTTTCCAAATTTCGTGAATCCTTCTCTTTAGCTCGTTATGCATTCCTAGTGTGATAAGTTGTTCAGATGGGTGATTAGTTGTATCTTCCCCTTACACCTGTTAAGATCATAAATGAGGGTTCTGAGTAATTGCACAGTATTACTTAGCACCTCATAATCATCTTCATCATTAAAAATGCCTCGTGTGGTCAAAATGTTGACTTCAGCATGGATATGTAAAAGGTAACTGCATTGATCATGCACACACAGAGTGAAGGGGACTCTGATTCTCATCCCACAGTCCTTGATTCCCATTGATTCAGTAACTTGCTAAAATAAAATATTTGGTGAATTGTACTTCCCTAGAAATGATGGCTAACCCTGCAAACTGGGTAATAGCAGTCAGATCGAATTAACGTTGAGTTTTTGTTGCAGGACATGTTTGAGGAGAAAAGGAGCATTCTAGAGCCAGCAGGTGCGCTTGCCCTTGCTGGGGCTGAAGCATATTGCAAGTATTATGGCATCAAGGGTGCAAATGTTGTGGCGATAACAAGTGGGGCAAATATGAACTTTGATAAACTGAGGGTTGTGACTGAACTTGCCAATGTTGGTAGGCAACAAGAAGCTTTGCTTGCAACTGTTATGCCAGAGGTGCCAGGGAGCTTTAAACATTTTTGTGAACTGGTATGGCGATAAATTTTTCTAAAAGAACAACAATTTTATTAATTTAATTTGCTCTGATGTAAATCATTTGGGTGGCAGGTAGGGCCTATGAATATCTCTGAGTTCAAATATAGATCGAATTCTGAAAAGGAAGCTGTTGTTCTATACAGGTTAGTATTGCTGAGATTCTAACTGCTATTATAATATTTACATCAGCTTGCTGATTTCAGTGTGAAATAGTTTCCTGTATAATTTTTCTACTGGTAGTTTAGAATAATCTTATGGATTTTTATCCCTTTTGAACAGTGCTTTGTTAGCAGCAATATCTACATGCAATTTAGCTTTACTCTTTTTTCTTTGAATTATTTAGAATGTAATTACTCATTTGCAATTCAAAAATAAAATGTAGTGAAACGAGCACTTTATTATCCTTTGAATTATGTGCAGTGTTGGCCTTCACACAGCTTTTGAACTTGAAGCAATGAAGAAGCGGATGGAATCTTCTCAACTAAGAACTTACAATTTGACCGCAAGTGACTTGGTCAAAGATCACTTGCGTTATTTGGTAATATTGGGTTCTCATAAATAATTTCTCAAGTTGATTCCTTGAAGGGTATTTTTTTTTATGTTTCATAGCTACAAAGTCACTCTTAGGATGTATATAAATTGTTGAAGAATAAAAGATGTCCCTTTGTGTAAAAGAGAACTCGTTACTCAAATTTCATGAATGTCACCCCATTCTGTGCTTAATCAAGTAGAAATAACACACTGTTAGCAAACAATAATGAATGAACAATCTTTCTATATCTCCTTTTCTAGGACATTTGCTTTTTTGAATTTTTTTTCTATTCCCCACCCCCCCTCATTCTCCAATTTTTTTTTCAAGGATTTAATTTAATTTTCTTTTCTCCTTTCATTTTATTTACATGTGTTGGCTTGACAGAAGGGATTTTTGTATTTTCTTCTAGTAATGTCCAGGACTCCATGTCTCCATTCCATATCGTTCTACTTCTGAAAATGTATAACTTGGGAAAGGGGTCACATTCTCGCATATTTCTTTCAATAACTATCACGTGTTACATAAGCTTTTTCCTCGTTGGTCTTTTGCAATGCTTCATTTCTTACCTAACCTTTACAGATTGGTGGCAAATTAAATGTTCCGGATGAGGTTCTTTGTCGTTTTGTTTTCCCGGAAAGGCCTGGTGCATTGATGAAGTTTTTGGATTCTTTCAGTCCACGCTGGAACATTAGCTTGTTCCATTACAGAGGGCAGGTTGGCATGCAAATGCTTCTCTTCCATAATTGATATTTTTTCTGCTAGGTAAAATTGTAGGGATCTTTCCTCTTACCAATCCTGATATTGTATTCTTAAATTTCCCTTCCAACAGGGTGAAACTGGTGCCAATGTCCTGGTTGGCATCCAGGTTCCACAGGGTGAGATGGACGAATTCTGTAGTCGTGCCAACAGCCTTGGATATGATTATGTTGTCGTAACCGATGACAATGACTTCCACCTTTTGATGCATTGATTAGAATCACGAATTATATAATCTCAGCTGGGTTTAGCAAGGCTTGGTACTTGAGCAACAAACCTTTAATAGGAGCGTGGACTATGGAGGGAAAACAGACACCTCTCGGGCATTATCACAAGAGAAGAGGGAGAACTTGTACCATTTGTGTTCTGTTTCGTGGTTATTTCCCCATAATGTAATTTATGATTAGGTTTTCCTTGTTTCTTTCTTCTGTTTGAAAAGGAAACCGTATGCTATGCAATGTGGAACTTGCAACATGGTTCAATAATGGTCAGTAACCGAGTTACAAGGATGCTAGAAGTGGGAACTGAGAAGTCTATCACTCCAAATGAGCATAACATTTCCGGATGGCCCATTAGCACCTGTAATAATTAAAAAAATAAAATAACAGTGACTTAATTAAATTCGCCCTCGTCTTTGCTGAGGTTGATTTATTCATAGGATGCCGCCCATAAGATGAACAGAATACGTGAAAGAAACAAGCAACCGCAAGCTGATCTCTTCCAGCGCAGGAGGGAGGAGGGGTTTTAAAGAAGTGATGATGCATTTATCTAATCTGGGCTGTCTTTGTACTCGAGCCTCTTTTTATCAGGTGGCTAAATAGAGCGACCCGATCCACGAAGAGGTCCATTATTTCCGGTTGCTGGAAAACTGCAGTGATTGTCAGCAGCTGCATTTAAATTTAAACATCCCCAGATTGGTATTCTCATTTAATATCCCCCAACTATAAAAGATTTACCACTACAACTATAATTAATCGCGAGCAATGTTGCTTAAACTGATTCATGTCAGTCTATAATGAATGAGCTGCTGCTGCTGCTTCAGCTGGGCCCTAATAACTCCTTGGTCCTTGAAGGCTTGAACACGTCAGGTATTTGCTTAGATAAACAGCTAATTAATGTTTGAAGAGCGCTTAAATTTCGTCTTCTCTAAAGTGTTGAATAATGAATAATACATTAAGCACATTATTAGACGAAATGCTTCTAACATCTAAATATAACGATGATGTTGTTATTGGTGGTGGGTGAATTTTGTTTATGCTCAAACCTAAAAAAAAAAGAAAAGGAAGGAAAAGGGAGGATAGTGCAGGAAGCAATATTGAGCACTTATAATATACTCTACTCTTCATATGACGAGTAAAGCCACTTGCCATCTCAAGGAACATGCAGGGCACTTCTCTTCCTCACTCAAGCCGTGGCATTTTTTTTTGTGATGCTGCTTATTAAATGCATGCTTGCAGAAGCAGTATTAAAGTTGGCTAGTTTTAAGAATTTCTTGGACTGCTATACGTTACATTGGTTGAGATAAGGAAGGCAGACCAGGCTGCTTGTGGAGCATCATGTAAAATGTGATCTGTGATCGATAAACGTTTAAAAACTTTTTCCTTAATTAGTTTTCCTAGGGTGTTTGAAGCTTTAATTAAGTTGTTCTGTCCTCTCCTCAAAACATTTGTATAGACATGGCAAAAGGATGGTTACGTTTTTTTTAGCCTAATAAATACAGATCTACGAAGAGGACATAAATCATGGGCTTTATAGGGTGCGAAACATGCCTCCTACCCAGAAAATAAACTTATAAACAGCTTCCTTGGAATTACACTTTTTAAGACAGTTATAATGCTTTGACCATAATTCACTGGATTTCCCTTCTTAAATTCTCCACCACCCCCCTCCTCTCTTCCCCATTCACTCCAATCTCTCTCTCTCTCTCTCTCTCTCTCTCTCTCTCTCTCTCTCTCTCTCATTTGCACACACACACACACAAACACGTACTGGGCGGAGAGTTCAGTTGTGAGAACTAAGGAAAAGAAATGGGGAATGCAAGTAGTTTTTGGGCTACCTTCTTTCTTCTTGTTTTAGTTGCCTCTGTAGCTCGTGGGGATCCTCTTGTTCCGGCGCTTATCATCTTTGGAGACTCAGTTGTTGACGTGGGTAACAACAATAACCTCACTACACTCATCAAGGCAAACTTCCTTCCTTATGGAAGAGATTATGTTACTCACAGACCAACTGGAAGATTCTGTAATGGGAAGCTAGCAACAGACTTCACAGGTAACTGTACTTGTCAAGAATCCGCTCTTGTTTTTCTCCTCATTGGTCCATCTCATAAGCTTGCCATGCTTTGTCTGATTCTTTCATGCAATATGTTCAGCTGAATACCTAGGCTTCACCACATACCCACCAGCCTACCTTAGCCCAGATGCCAGCGATAGAAACATCCTAACTGGAGCCAACTTTGCCTCAGCTGCTTCTGGCCTTTATGAGGGGACAGCCCAGTCATATGTAAGAGCAATGCCTTTTCCTCTCCCTCCCTCCCTCTCTATCCATATATATATAAATGTTATGTGCTTACATGGCCCTGTCTTTCTTATGGTTTGTAGAGTGCTATTTCTTTGACCAGGCAGTTGAGCTACTACAGGGATTACCAAATGAAAGTTGTGAACATGGCTGGACAAGCCAGGGCCAATGACATATTCTCCGGTGCTATCCATCTCTTGAGTGCAGGGAGCAGTGATTTTATTCAGAATTATTACATCAACCCAGTCCTTAGAGGACTGTACTCAGTTGATCGGTTCTCAGACCTTCTCATGAGTTCCTACTCTAGTTTTATTCAGGTATCAATCCCACCACAGAACAGATTCTTTGTTTCCAAACAGGTGTTTGAGAAAGGTCAAAAAAAAAAAAAAAAAAACAGAGAGAAGAAAGCACATAGATTTTGGCCAGAATCTTATGTCTACATCACTTGAATTTATCAAGTCCATCAATAAATCTCTGTACAAAATAAACCTGTCTATATCTAAGGGAGGCAGAAAGTAAAATAGAAATATTAGTAGGTAGCACACATCTACACATACTAATACATTAATTCCATGGATAGATAAACGAGAAACAATCCTCTTCTTTAGCTTCTTCATAGCACAGAATTGTTTTCTAACAAGGAGGTATTGAGACAGAATCTCTATGGACTTGGAGCAAGAAGGATTGGAGTGACATCCCTACCTCCAACAGGGTGTTTGCCCGCTGCTATCACCCTCTTTGGCGCAGGAAGCAACCAGTGTGTGGAGAGGCTAAACCAAGATGCTATTTTGTTCAACTACAAACTAAACAGCACTTCCCAAGGCCTGGTGCAAAAACTTCCTGGCCTCAAACTTGTGGTCTTGGATATTTACCAGCCTCTCTTGGATATGATCAGGAAGCCCAGTGACAACGGTAAGAAAATTCTTACTCTCTGAAAAACAAAAGCACAAAATCCGAACAACTGATTATCAATTTTCATCTGGGTACCTAATCATGTTAACGTGACAGGTTTCTTTGAGTCGAGAAGGGCTTGCTGTGGTACAGGTACACTAGAGACCTCAGTGCTCTGCAATGATCGGTCTGTGGGAACATGCTCCAATGCCACAGAGTATGTGTTCTGGGATGGATTCCATCCCTCTGAAGCTGCTAACCAGGTCTTGGCTGGTGATCTCCTTCAACAGGGATTCGACCTCATCTCTTAGAGCTACCTGCACCTACTCCCTCGCACCACAGCTAAAACAGTTTAATTGCTGCTAGTGCACTCCTTAATTGAAAGTATTAGTATCAGAGACTTGTAAGTAATATAATAGGTACTTCGCAAGTCATCTGGTAGTCTCATCGCACGGGATGGCCATGTAAAACCTCGTTAGCAAATATCCGCAAGAGATATTTATCATCACTTCAATAAGATGATTATGTTTGTCATGGCTCCATTTATTTCAGAAAACTTGTTTTTGATTTTTTAAAGTTTGCTGCATTGGCTCGCAGGCTTTCAACCTCAATAATTTATATAACATGATTCCGCCCCGCAAAGAAGAGTGTTTGGTTGCCCAACTAAGTAGAAAAAATTGTTTGGTTAAATAAATACATCTTGCCTTTCACACCATATCTATCAAATGTGTTTTAAACTTTAAATTTGTAAAGGCTAAAATAATTTATTTTTTATTTATGAAAATTTATTTTTTCATTTATGTTATATAAAAAATATATCTCAAACTATTTTAACTAAACAAATATTTGCTATCCATGTTGTTAGGTCAATTTTTTTACTTCGGCTCTATTCTTTTAAAAATTACATGCAAGTTCATAATACTTTATAAGGTAAAAAAACATCAGATTATTTATATAATTATCATTATATTTTAATTAATAACTAAAAAACTCTTATATTAAATATTATATTTTTACCATAAATTAAAAAAACCTAAAACTTTCATAATTGAAATTCTATCAAACACTTTGTGTGGATACAAAGTAAAAACCAATTCCTATTTTGCTGGTGGTGGAGTAAGTTTTTGGACCCAAGAAAGGAAAAAACATGGGACATGCTCTGAGCCTGTTCTTGACCAACATGGATACTTCATGCAAGCGCAGGTTAAACTCCTTCAGGCTCTAACAAGCGCAGGTAAATTTTCATTTTCACATTCACCCCTTTTAGATTTGTACCTTAACTATTGTTTTCCTCTTTACTACTATGGTAGCTAATGGTTGAAGGATAAAAATGTTACAGGAAAAAACCCAGATAGAGGATGCTACACCAGAGGCAATAAGATCTACTCCATGGATAGAGTGCAATACTGATACATCAGGGAATAATCAACTTAATCAAATTTACTTGTGCGTAGATACTACTGGGAAAAATCTCATTGAATTTCCAGTGTTTCCCAAAGGCAAATTTGGTTCAGAGATTGAGTTTATGAAAGCATGACGAAAAATGTGGTATGTGAGGGGAATCAACATGGATTCCAATAGTAGTTCTGTTTTCCGGTCCTTTAATTTAATTTTCTTTTAATTTGGTTTTTTAATATTACTTGATTTGGAATTAATCTTGGTGATTTATTTCTTATGCCTACATATAGGATCTTGCAATGTCGGGGAAATATCTTGTTATGCTCGGTTGATACTTGATTTTGTAAAATAAAATTCAATTTTATTGATTTAAAATAATTAGAGTTTCGGGATCTAAATTTGAATCTTACACAAATGTCCAATCTTTTTTTGTTGCTACCATCAAAGACTAATTTGCATTGTTAGAGGCAAAGTTCATGTTCTTTTTTGTTTTTCAGCCACTCAACTTTTTTTCTTTTTAATTTGATCCTTTCACATTGCCTTTTATTTGGGGTTTGACATAATAACTTATTTTGGTTGCCTAAATACGAAGATTTCATAATATTAAGAGAAAATTCTGGTACTCAATTTAACAAAATAAAATACAATTATGTTGAAATAAAATAATTAAGGATTAATGGATCAAAATTAAAACTAAAAAACAATATGGTAGGATGAAGTTAATGTACAATACATGCTAGCATGTGGAGGAAGCTTATCATGTTTTAGCAACGTGTATAATTTCCTTAGACAATCAAA
>Ga0325404_1009231_pt1 | contig 10054 bp, 10 predicted proteins | sample PopdelMetagenome_18_FD_205664 | JGI IMG/M metagenome (GOLD analysis project Ga0325404, IMG submission 205664) | Populus deltoides microbial communities from Bellville, Georgia, United States - Xylem-Control-R1 | ecosystem: Host-associated > Plants > Phyllosphere > Stem > Wood/Secondary xylem...
GGCTGAAACGGCCTGTTGAAGCTCGGATTAATGACTCGAGGAGAGGAGAGAGCTTACTGACATCCCAGAAACAATAGAAGAGTTGGAAAAATATGCCGAGGACACTATCAACAACCCTTTTGTATATGACTTTTCAAGCTGGTGGTATCAGGTCCACTGCAGCTGATCATGCAGCATCACATGTAGGCAAGGCAAGTGGCCTTCTTTTGCTACTGAAGTCACTTCCATATCGTGCTAGTCGCAACCGACACTTTTGTTATATACCAACTGAAGTGCCAGCCAAACATGGGTTGCCGGTCAAGGAGGGAGGTCGATTTGAAATCCGCTTGGATCCTCGTGAGAGTTTATGTAATGCTGTATTTGGTTTGGCATCAGTAGCTAATGTCCATTTGCAGAAGTCTCGTTCATTAGCTGGAACAGTCCCAAGTGAGGCTCGTTCAGTCCTTCTTCCAGCTGTGTTTGATCCTAGGTTGGTTCGAGGAGTTCCGGGTATTTCTCCTTTATGGTACCAGTTGAAATTAAAGTGGTCTTCATGGAGGGGGAAATACTACAAAAACGTTCATCATCTTCATCCTTCGAATCAAAATTCATGTTTTTGCACTGGGGGCTCGCAGATCCCCATGAACGTGGTATGCGGACATGGGCAGGATAGTGATTCATCTTCCTTGTTTAAAGTTGGATCGTAGTTTCAATTTTCTTTCATAATACATGGTTGGTCCCTAATTCTTTTCGAACTACAGCTAGTGATTTTCAATTTTCTTTCATAAGACATGGTTGGTCTCTGATTCTTTTCGAACTAGAGTCAGTGAAAATGCACATTTGCACCTTGACTCCTTGGAGATTGATTGTTTTGGCTTATCTAACTTCAGTGATTAAAATTCAAGTGGGGAGGGTATTCCATGGGAAATCCATTCCACCTACCAAGAAAGGTTGTCGAGTGAAAAAAAACGCTAGAGGAAGGGGTCGAACCTCCGACCTTATGGTTAACAGCCATACGCTCTAACCAACTGAGCTACTCCAGCTAGTTGAAAGTTTCGCATGAATTTAGATATGTATTGTAGTTAATATATACAAGGGGTCTACAAGGGAATAATGAGTTTGCATCTCAATCGAGTCAAGCTGATTGAGAGCAGTCGACACGTTATTCCATACGCATAATCTTGCTAATTTTAAAGAGTTTACAGTTACAAATCCAAAAACATTCCAGTTAATTTGGAGAAATGCTAGGTAGAAGTAAGAATAAATTAATTAATATTGGGCTGTCAAAAAAGGAAAAAAAAAAAAAACTAATTTTGGGATTGAATGGCTGGAGTAAAAAATAGAGGGTCTGATGTTGTTTAATTAAGTGACTACATTAAGAGCACATACCCCCTGCTACCCGTCCAAGTCCAAACTGAGTTGCTAAAATGGGAGGTCGGTGCATCATAGGTTTCAGACATTCTCGAACAACATATGGCAAAAGTCTGTCATCTACTTAATTTTGTTCAATATATAGTTGAGTTTTTTATATAAGAAAAAAAATTAGTTTTCCATTAAATTCAGATTGTCTACGTTAAAGCTTAAAGGGAATTCATGAGAACTTAGTTCTTATATATCGTGTAGTATTGAATGCTTGAATTGTATGATCGAAGGAGCTGTGACCAGGAAAAGACAGAGAATACATCTGCCGAGGTTGCTATTTTGGGAATAAAATTAAGACATCCCAACATATTTTTTGGGTCTGCTCTAACTTGCAACGTAACATGAGGCAGTAACCTAGTTTTAGATGTCTTTCAAAACTATTTGAGGACAAAATCAACAAAGCCCCTGCTCTCAGAATCGAAAAGAGAAAATCCTTCTCCTTTAAACAATTAATTAACACAGCTCCAAAACACGAAAGCCCACTTGCATATAAACCTTAGCATTTTGGGACCCCCTGCAGGTCTTTCATCATTGCCCTAACTTGTCAGCCCCTTACTTTGCATGGCATCTCGAATTCTCACTTTATAAACACCTTCACCGATTCCCTGCAAGCCACCAGCTCTTCCTAATTTTCTCTCCAGGTTCTGTTTTTCCTTGACCAGTTATTGTTTTTGACCATTGCTGCTAGTTCGATCGTTTCCAGGAAAGGTCAGCTCTCCGATGGAGACCCATAAGCCCTCTTTTCTGTCCGCGATTTTCGTACTTGTGATGATGTCTTTTCTACATGAACAAAGTAGCCAGGCCGCTCGGTTAAACCCAGTTGAAGCGGGAATTCTTATGCCAACAGAGAAAGATGGACCGGAAGTTGATGATGATGGTAAGGAAATTGGCACGAGATGGGCAGTTCTTGTGGCCGGTTCAAATGGTTATGGAAATTACAGGCATCAGGTGAAACTCGCTAATATTAACTAGCTAGCTAGCCCCCTCTTTTTTATTCCTTTTTTTTAGAGACCAGGTGGCTTATTTATCTTCTTGGACTTGATTAGTTAGCTAACACGCTTGATATACGACTCATTAGCATTGCAGAGTATGGAATTTTCTTTTCTAATATTGGATGAGAAATTAATCTTGTGTATGCTATTGATTAAATCATTGATGATTTAATTGTGGATATGCATGTGAAATATACACAGGCGGATGTCTGCCATGCGTATCAACTACTAAGAAAAGGTGGGATAAAGGAAGAGAACATAGTAGTGTTTATGTATGATGATATAGCTAAGCATGAGTTCAACCCAAGACCTGGAGTTATCATCAACCATCCTCAAGGAGATGATGTTTATGCCGGTGTGCCTAAGGTAATTACTCCACATGTACTCCTATTTTCTTATTAAATTATAATATAAATTGATTTTTTTATTGTTTTAATGTTTTGGTTTCAAAAATACAAAGAAATATTATTATTATTATGGGTTTAATTTTAATTGAAAAGTATTTTTACAGCAAAAACACTCATGTCTGCCATGTTGAAGGTTTTGGTTGGCATATTCCATCCCAAGTTCGTCATTGATTGTTGCATCTTGCCATTATTGGCTTCTATCACTACGTGTCATCTTTATTTTAGTTGCAGACAACCTTGGTCCGTCCAAGGTGCGTTCTTAGTAAGATCTATATTTCAACCTTATTGGTCTATCCTAGATATTCAAAACTACCGACAGCATTTTATAAATATTTATTAAAAATGAAAAGGACGGCCATTTTCATATTGATTTATAGCATATTAAACTATGAATTAGTAAAGTGGACTTGTCCTCAAAATATCTCTTCTTCAATTACAATATTATTATTGTTCACATAGTTGCAAATTGCATTAATGTTTATTTTAACTGCTGCTATTCTATCCGATAGAGCATCCGATCATTCTTTTTTATTTTTTTTTTCAGTTGGCAACAAGTTAATTATGAAATATTAACAGGTAATATTTGCAGCAATAGATCACTAAACAACACGGTTTTCTGAAGGAACAGAAAAATGTAATCAAAGGATTACGGATAACCTGTCAAGTGATTGAAGTCATTTTTTGGGCACCACATCATATTTTATTGGTCACTTGATTGGATTTGGACTAAAGGTCTATGGCCGAATTTGAGATGATTATTTATTGTACTAATTTAATTATAAGCCATAATTTGGCTTTTAATGGTGAATGTTTCACGGAAGCTGTTGAAATACATGGTTTATCGTGGTAGGATTACACCGGCGTACAGGTCACCACTGAGAATCTGTATGCAGTACTTCTTGGTAACAAGAGTGCTGTCAAAGGTGGAAGTGGCAAGGTTGTGGATAGCATGCCCAATGACAGGATCTTCTTGTACTATTCTGATCACGGAGGTCCTGGAGTTCTTGGTAAGTTTTTTCAGATTTTTTGATCATGTGGTTCTGGTTCATTTCTTAGGCCTAAATATATCAGTTGCGATCCCATCCATAACAAAAGCACCCTTTCCCTCCAAATTTGTTCCCTGTTTTTTTAATCAAGGTTTTGGAAAAAATGCCACACAGTTTTGGGAGAAAATTGAAGCTCACTGACTTGTACCATGTGAATATAGGGATGCCAAATATGCCTTTTCTATATGCAATGGATTTCATTGAGGTTTTAAAGAAGAAACATGCATCTGGGAGTTACAAAGAAATGGTAAAGAGACCATTGATTTTTTCCTCACAATTCAGTAATTCTGTATACTGCCATGGCAATTGACAAACATTTGATTGCTGACAAGCTTTTGTGTGTACACAGGTCATGTATATAGAAGCTTGTGAGAGTGGGAGCATCTTCGAAGGGATCATGCCCAAGGACATAAACATTTACGTGACAACAGCATCAAATGCGGAAGAGAATAGCTGGGGAACTTATTGTCCTGGGATGGAGCCATCTCCACCTCCAGAGTATTTCACTTGCTTAGGGGACTTGTACAGTGTTTCTTGGATGGAAGATAGGTGTGTACTATAATGGCTGCTTGCTATCCTTATCATTTACTACGCAAACCAATCTCAGTTCATTCTTCTTCGATAGTAGTTCACAAATATTGATGAAGGTCCCTTTCTGAGGAAAGCTAGAATTTGTTAGTTTTAATTTTTTATTTTTTATCAACTCTCTCTTTTCCTGCAGTGGAAAACACAATCTCAGAAGAGAAACAATAGAGCAACAATATCATGCGGTAATGCCGACAATTATCATTTAATGAGGATTTCTACTCTCAGCTTAATATAAATTGGCGCTGGTGTAATGCAAGATTTGTTTTTTGTTTACGCAGGTGAAGGAGAGGACTTCCAATTACAATACGTTCACTTCCGGATCCCATGTGATGCAATATGGGAACAAAAGCATCAAAGGAGAGAAGCTTTATTTGTACCAAGGTTTCAATCCTGCTAGTGTAAACTTCCCTCCAAACAATGTCCACATTGGTGGGCGTATGGATGTTGTTAACCAGAGAGACGCACAGCTTGTTTTCCTCTGGCAAATGGTAAGTGCAGATCTGGGAAGGAAGCAGTACTTTTGGGACTTATTTATCTTTCCTGCTGCGCTATAATTTTGTTTTGTGTCCTCCAGTACAAAAGATCCGAGGATGGTTCAGAAAAGAAGACACAAATCCTCAATCAGATTAAAGAGACTGTGAGGCATAGAACTCAGTTGGACAGCAGCATGGAATTGATCGGAACACTATTATTTGGACCTAAAAAAGGTTCCGCCATACTTAAATCTGTTAGGGAACCCGGTTCTCCCCTAGTAGATGACTGGATATGCTTAAAATCGATGGTAGCATACAAATGCTTGTTCAAGTCTTTTGCTTGCTGTGCATTCACTGTGTTATTAATTACTAACAACGTACTAAACTTTGAAAATTCCAGGTTCGACGGTTTGAAACACACTGTGGATCATTGACGCAGTATGGCATGAAACACATGCGAGCATTTGCTAACATTTGCAATGGTGGTGTCTCTCAAGCCTCCATGGAGGAAGCTTGTATCGCGGCATGTAGCGGCCACGAATTCGGGGACTTGCGTCCTTCAGACCAAGGTTACAGTGCTTGAAGTACTGTAGAAGGAGCTCGAGCATGTTAGATTAAATATGTTACTACGCATAATGTTAGATGCTTTAAATATCCCTCTGTGGACGCATTTCCATGCCCAGGTGTTCTAAGTTGGTAGTATTTGTTACTACAGGTCATACAAATTTCCAACTCATCTACGTATGTGGCCGGTGTGCCTTGTTTCCCACAAAACTGTACTCGAGATCTGTATCCGGACTCATCTTTGAGAATATTTTTCTAAGCCATATACACTCCGTTAGTTGTAAGTTGTTAGTGTTACGAGAGGAATTGTTAGTTAATTTATAATTTAATCATTTGAAGCATAAACAAGTTTGATACCCAATTCTATTATTTGTTCGGTGACCTCTCCCGGCCACCGTATGGTAGATATTAAGGCAAAAGCACCTCTCACTAATAACATTCATCAATAACATTCATCAATAACATTCATGACCACCTATGACATGATTACATTAATCAAATGACTAGCAACACTAATCTTTTCATCAATAATTTCAAAGATCCAGAAGCATGTATAAATACACTGTAATTTTTTTAAGGAAAAAAAATCAACCAAAGACCGTGAAAAATCACTTTAAAAATTTAATTTTCTTTGTTTTAATTTGTTTTATATATTTTTGAATTTATTTTGATTTGTTAATATAAAAATAAATTTTAAAAAATAAAAAATATTTTTAATATATTTTTTTAAAAAAAATACTTTAAAAAAAACCCGTAATCCTTTTAATGTCAAACCTATCAACCCAAATTTTTCTTTTTCACGAATTTTGTCACTCACCTGGAAGAGTCGCCAGCCGGTGTAACTTAAGCAGCTCAGATAGATGCACGCATTTTGAAAATCGGTATTCTTACAAAACTATGACTACTTGATTTTTTTTTAAAGAAAAAAAAAAAAGGAAAACAGAGAAGCAGTGTTGATAAATATCACGAAAGTACCATTTGGTAGACTATTCACGAATAGAAACAAGAACACGCCTCATGATAATTTCATCAACTTTCTCTTGATTAAGTGTCAGAAATTTAGAGTTTGATAGATATTTTCCACGGCTTGCTTTGAATTAACTCTCTGGGTACTTTATGACATGAGATCTTTAAATTAAGTGTCAGAAAATTTAGAGTTTGATATTTTACACAGCTTCTTTAGTTAAATCTTTCGTTAATTTGAAATTGAAGAAAAATCAGCCACATTATTGGCACAACGACCTTTTCCTTTATTTTTATGTCTGCTTTATTTATTTATTTATTTGAAAATAAAACAGTATCTCTGGACCGAGACAAGAAGATTCATAAAAATATAAATTCATATATCTTAGTTTTGTTGGTAATTAAGATGGGGTTCCTAGGCTAACCTTAATTTTGTCGCTTAAACTTTGAAAAAATGACGGGAGAGGAATAAGTAGCGGAAATTCAGACCTATATATATATAGGAAAATATGACTTAGAGGAAAATAACATTTTTTTTTAGCGATATTTTACTTATGACAATAAATAAAGAGTAAAATCAATTAATTTAGTGATGTGAAAACACTGTCTTTAAAATCTTTATTAGTAATATACAAAGACAATAACTATATAATACAACTAAACTCTCTTATAAACCTATAAGAAAATAAAATAAAATAAACAAAGTAACAATACTAGAAATTTGGTGAATAAAAACGGAAATACTGACATAATTTTTTTCATCAATAGATTGCGGTGAAATTTACCGACAAATTTTTCCATTACTATATCAATTAGTAAACACTGACAAAAACATTTCGTCGGTATATACCAAGAGAATTGTAGTGAGAGAAGAAAGAATAAAAAAAGCTAGAAAATACGATGATGTGTAACTTTTACCGACAGCTTTACTAACGGAATTAACCCAACGGTAAAGTTCGTCCATAAATATACTGATAGGAATAATCTCTTGGTATATACTTATGGAATTACAAACGATATTATAGTGGGATTCAAAAGGCAAAACATACAGTGATGTGATACTTTTTACAAACAAAATAACCGATTGAACGAGCGATAAGTATTTCACCTGAAAAGGACATGGTGAAAGAGAATTTCATTGTTGTTATTTTTCATTTCTTTTTTCACGGAAGGAGAGAGAGGAGTCACCGGATTCTCGTGATGAAAGAAAAAGATTTTTTTTAGCGACGATTTCGGCTACTAAACAAGTTAAAATTGGTGTCAACGGGTTCCACTAAATGAGAGGAGTCATATAATGATTATTTTAAACATGTTGTCTTCCCCTTTAAATAAGAAAAAAAGTAACAAGCCCAAGCCCACGTGTCTGGGTTTTTTCTTTATTGATACTTTTTTTTCCCTTTCAATTAATACCTTTTCATGTCTTTTTTTAAACATTTTTTAAGTTTGTTTTTTAATTTATACCCCTCCTATGTCATTTCCTTGGATTATTTAGTCTTTTTTAAATAATAATTATTTTTTAATTATATTGGGTCTTTAATATTTTATTATGTTAATATGATTTATCTGTATTTTTTTTTATAATATTTTATAGAGATTAAATTTATTTTTAAAAAATAAAAAATATATATTTTTATGATATTTTTAAATGTGTTCAACCTTACAAATTATAATTTTCCTTTTATTTTATTCAATAAGTTTTGTATTTGTCGATTTCTATTACAAATTGATTTTAATAAATAAATTCTTTAAATACAACCGAGTAAATGACATGTGTTGTGCTTATAAATATCTTAATCTATATTTATCTTTTAATTTTTTTAGTTTTGTTTTTATTTATCATTAATTTCTTTTTTTATCGAGTTATCATGACCTCATGATTTATCATACATGATAGACATATAGTCTAGACATATCTCATGTCTAGATTACAAATTTCATGTTTTAACTCAACTTTATTCGGGATAATGTTTTTTTTCATTTATTTTTTATTATCATTGCCTATTTTTTATCTTATTAACAAATTAATTAAAATTTAACTCATTTTTTTGAAATATAATCTTCTCCTGAGTTTTTTTTCTGGTAAAAAAAATTTGATCGGCCGGCTTGCGGAGCACAAATCTATTATATCATGAAAAGCAATCATTTCACTTCTTCTATTAATAAAAACTATTGGAATCGAATTTTCCCAAATGGAAAATAGAAATCTTTGTGGTACAAATTCAAGAAGCCCCACCAACGACATGAATATCACCAATACTTAATGGTGCCTTCTCTGTAAACTGTAACCTCTACTCTTGTGGCAATTATTCCATGCGGCAATCCTCACCTTTACCTTCTCAAACTCCGAATACCCACACGGTATCGTGATCCCACCCGAATGATTATACCCGTATATCCGCTCTGTTCCCTTTAATAGCTCTCCAAAGAGTGGGTGATTGAAGTAAATGACAGGCACCAATTCCCTCTTCGTATCTCCATCTGGTTGTCCCACGTACACGGCCATGTGTCCTTTAGGTACCTCCATCGGTTTCGCATGGCCCAATCTGATGTAACCCGGATCCGAATGCGGAAAACAGAGAGTCTTAGCTCCACGTTGCAGACATCGAGCCATGTCCAGGATTTTGGAAATGGAGTTGAAGGACCTTCTTGGGAGGTCCATGGAACTCAAACGGGCAGGTTTTCTTCTGGGTCGGGCTATCCATTTGAAGAATCTTGCTAGTTTCTTGCGTCCAATCCTGAAACCTCTAAGCCTTTTCATGGCGGTCAAAGTGAAAATCATGAAATCTGAAGAGACGGGCGACCTTAAAATGAAGTTTTAAGAACAGGGTCTTTGGTGTTTCAGTTACACACGTCCGGCTACAGAAAAAAACTGGACTTCAAGATCTTCTGTTTTTGGTGTTCGGAGAATCAAGTTGTCGACAGGCAGGCTTGGCCTATGGTGTGCATATATAGTGTGTGTAAATGTGCGCGCGTGCGTATTACGTTGTGAGAAGGCAGATGTGGTCGGTACGCGGTTGCAAAGTGCAGACTTTGAAGTGGGACATTGAGGGCTTGTGGTCTCTGATAAAAGAAGTCAACAAAATTAACAAATAGTTGGAAGTGATTATAGAAATTAGCCGAGACAGGGGAATTGTAGGGGTTCGGGGTCAGCTAAATGAACGTTCCGATGTTTTCCTGGCTTCAGGGTGTCCCGGGAGGACAGACTGAGTTTTGGCTTGGTTGATTAGTTAATTTGATTAATTACGTTGTTAAAAATCAATTAATTGTATAATAAATTATGAACAAGTGTATCTATAGAGAAAAAAGCTTATCTCTTGGGCATGGAATGGATTGTCGAGGTCCTCTGGGAGATTTGCGTGTGCCATTAAAACTTGAAGCGTCAACACTTTGTACTGGTTGTGCTACGGAAATTGGGGATTTGATCACAACCACTCACTCATGAACGTGTGCCGTTAAAACTTCAAGGGTCAACACTTTGTACGGTTGTGTAACGGAAATTGGGGATTTGATCACAACCACTCACTCATGAAAGCCAGTTGAATTGCAAGACCGTTCAAAAGTCAAAAAAATACTCTTTGAAATTGAAAACTGTCAAATAAAAAAAGATCCAACCCTTTAAT
>Ga0325404_1009232_pt1 | contig 10054 bp, 6 predicted proteins | sample PopdelMetagenome_18_FD_205664 | JGI IMG/M metagenome (GOLD analysis project Ga0325404, IMG submission 205664) | Populus deltoides microbial communities from Bellville, Georgia, United States - Xylem-Control-R1 | ecosystem: Host-associated > Plants > Phyllosphere > Stem > Wood/Secondary xylem...
AAAGAAAATATTTTGAGTCGATTTGGAATCCCTCAAGTCATGATAAGTGACAGGGGAATACATTTTGCAACTAGCCATTTGAGTCTTTAATGAAGAAATATAGAATCACACATAAAGTTGCCACCTCTTAGCACTCTCAGACAAGTGGACAAGTAGAACTTGCTAATAGGGAGATCAAACAAATCTTGGAAAAAACAGTGAACCATAATCGGAAGGACTGGTCTTCAAGACTTAATGATGCACTTTGAGCTTATCAAACTGCTTTTAAAACATCATTAGGTATGTCACCTTATAAGTTGGTTTATGCAAAACCTTGTCACTTGCCTGTGGAACTTGAACATAAAGCTTATTGGGCTATTAAAACTTTCAATTCAAAACTTGATGATGCTTGCCAGCTGAGTAAGTTACAAATAAATGAGCAAGAAAAAAAAAAGAAATGATGCTTATGAGAATTAAAAAATTCATAAAGCAAGAATAAAAAAATTTCATGACAAGAGAATCTTGAGAAAAACATTTGATGTTGGTCAAAAAGTTTTGCTTTAAAATTCTTGACTCCACTTATTTCTCGGAAAGCTAAGGTCAAGATGGAGTGGTCTATTTCTTGTGAAACATGTGTATTTTTATGGGGCATTTGATATTGAGAATCCAAAGAATGACAATGTCTTTAAGGTAAATGGACATCGTTTTAAAATTGACATTAATAATTTTCCTACTAAAGATGAGTCCATTAGTTTGGGTGATGCTGTTTATAAAGATTGATTATTTTGTTTTTCTCATATTGTTTTTATGTTTGTTTTTTATGTGACTTTTGTTTTGCTAGTCTTTCTCTAACCCCGGTCAAATGGCGCATAACGGTACTCTATGACTCTTAAGTCGGTTCTTTCAGTTTCCCATGATAACTGATATCTGTGTATATATTTGTTCAATTCCTTGCTCATTTTCTTTTCTCTGCATCTCTTCTCCATTTCTCATTTGAAAAATGGACATCACTCTCGAAAAATTGAAAAGGTATTTTCCTGCTTTGTTTCAAAATGCGATTACAAAAATTTACCGTGCTAGGTGTGAAAGATTGAGATTGTTAATGAATCATAGAATTTCGTGAAGATATTCGCAGGCTAATTGAAGCAAAAGTCCAATTATCAAGTGAGTCTTCTAATTCTTTTATTTCATATATGTCTGGGACATGTAAAATACTTTTGCAAAGAAACGTCGTGTAAAACAACTGAAAGTCTGTCATAGATGTGATAGATGGACTTGTAATGCAAAATGTCGTTCTTTAGGAATGATATGTGTAAACTGTGAAGATAAAATACAATTCTTTAAGGATTACACGAGTAAGGAGTCTTTAGATAACCTTTTATTAACTCTTGAGATGCACCCTAGTGGAGATGTATATCGTGCAATTTATGATTTATGACTCCAATTTCATAAAGAACATGCTCATCATAGTTTTGGGAATTTGACTAAAAAAGACTCTTTTTGCTAGTTTTTAAGAAAACTAGATAGGAAGCCTATCCTCGACCCATAGAGGGCGTTTAAGCCGTTTTTGGATGTAAAACCAAGGGAAGATGTGAGCCACAATCACAACTACTTGTACATATACATGCTAAAAAAAAGGTGACTTCAGCTGACCTACATATAGGTGGTATGATTGCATTTTTAATTTCTCATTTGTAGAATCTTCTCTTCCTTCCCTTCATTTCTGCTTAACCCATACATTTAACAGATATAAAAGTGTGAAGAAATGATAGATTCCTCAGGACATCAAATAAAAAATATTTGTGTTTTTGGTGGATTCAGTCCTGGAAAAGAAAGAGTTTTTAGAATCAATAAATCATCTTGGTTGTGTACTGAACATTCCCCAGAAACCTATAGGTTTGTTAAATGTTAATGGTTTTTATGATAATTTGTTGTCTTTTCTTGATCATGCTGTGGAACAAAATTTTTTTACATCTTCGACATGACAAATCATAATCTCTGCTGCTACTGCTTAACAACTGATTGATCAACTGCAATCTTTCAGCCCATTAATTGATTTCTCCATGAGTCGAATAGACTGGTCAACCAGGAAAAACTGTAAAAAGCTTAGATTGGATTTGAGCCTTAGCTTGTAAAAACTTGTGTTTTTTGGTTTTATTAATAGCATAATTTTTTCCTTGTTTTGTTATTTTTTATTTTTGTTTAAGTGTGTTTCAGGTTTGTCTGTAGTCCCTGCTTCAGGTGATATCTTTCATACTCTACCTTTCTATCTTAAAACATTGAGGACATTGTCTTGTTTTGGTTGGGGGGATATGGTAGTTAAATTAAAAAAACAAAAAAAAAACAAAAACAATAATAATTGTTTTTGTTATTAAAACCATTTGACAGATTTGTTATTATTAAGATGGCAGAGTAAGGAGTATTAATTCTTGAGACGCATCTTAGTAAACATTCATAACAAGGTCTATCATAACACTTCTTGAAATATTCAGGTTTACAAACTCGCGCATTGTTATCAATTGATTCTGCTCATATACTCATTTAAGAAGTATTCATAAACCTTCATTTTCACACACTTTAATATATGATTATGAGTTGCACATTGGATTATTACATTATTTATGTTCTTTTGTTAAAGATAGCAACTAAGGGAAAGGGAAAATATATAATTTTCTAAAAAAAACAACAAAAAAAACAAAAAAAAGATAATAAATATAATAAAATAAATAAATAAAAATGTAGATAAGTTTGGTTTCGTAGCCTTCCTAACCTGAGCAATTAAACCCAAAGGGGTATTTTAACACTTAATACCTTAAAGTCAACTAACTTGGGAGCTATTGGCGTAGTGCTTGTTACATGAGTTGAGGAGAAAAGTTTAAGGGAATCAAACATTGCACTATCTATATTTTGGTATCTGCAACCTGAGTTACTAAGCTCGTAGGGGTGTTTCAACACCTAATACCCTATGACTAACTGGTCTGGGAGTCATTAGCCTAAAGCTCGTTACATGAGTTAAAGATGCATTGCGTTTTAAGTTATATATGTGTGTGTGTGTGTGTGTCTATATAAAAGAAAGAGATAATGATCTCAACCCAAGGAAGTTAACCTTATAAACACATTAGAACAAAATTGTGTTTTCTTCCAAGAAAAGCCTCATAGCTTTATTTTGATATATTGAGCACAAAATGAAGGTTTATTAATATCTTGATTGAGAAGTATGAAGTAGATATATAAATTTAATGAGAGTTTATTTATTTGGATATATTAATAGAAGTTAAATGATGAATGCCTTGCTTTTTGGATTTTGTAAATAGTTTTTCTACTTTAACGCTTTAATTACTAGTGACTAGTAATAAGCTGGTAAGGGGGGTGTGATTAGTACTTAAAAGTGCATTTTTATTAAGACTTTATATCATCATGTTATACTTAAGTATCATTAAATTCCCTAATTTAAGCATGTTTTATAATAAGTCTGATAATATAAGATAGCTTTAATTTATGGTAAATGCTCATTTTAAATGTAGGAAAATCTTACAATTCAAAGGATTGATTGATGTGATTAACTATTGAAAATAAAAGAACAAAGGAAGGGCTAAGGTTAGAGAAAAGATGCTGGATCAAACTAGATCATCATTCAGTCATTTGATCATATCTGAAGTTGTGTACCTTAGATTGATGTATAATTTATTGTTCTGGAAAGTTAAGAAATAGGCCTACAACTTTCATGAAGAGTGGAAGACCCAAATATATCGTTTTCAAATTCAAAGCTTGGCCACAAAAGAGAAGTCAGAATTTGTCATGAAATCTAGCCCAAACACTGCTCAGAAGTTTATTCATAGATGGAATTTTAGAAATCCAAATAACATCAAATTTGGTGGGTGAAAAGCTAAAATAATTTACAATAACTTTCATGGGATCACCTGCTCCAATTCTAATGCTACCAATGACATTTCATCTAGACAAGAGCTAGAGGGCTATCCACCATGTCCACCAGAAGCACTACTTAGTATTTTAGCCATATCTCAAGCTGTATTGATGCAAATGCTCTGAAATGTTGTGGGTGGAAAGCGAAGATGATTGCCAACAACTTTCATGAAGAAAACTTTGCCAAATTGTGATTCCATCAATGTCATTTCATCCAACGAAAATGCTCGAGTGCTGCTGTCCACCAAGTCCATTAAATCAATGGCCACTACATCAATAATCAATTACTAAATGAATAGTTTTGAATTTTAGCCTATAAAAGGAAGTATTTTTCATTCATTTAGGCATCTCAGTTTTCAGATCAAGATGCATAAATAAACGGTAAATACCTTTTTTTATAAGCTAAAATTCTGAACTATTCATTTGATAATTGATTATTGATGTAGTGGCCAACTATTGATTTAGTGGACTTCGTGGATAATAGTACTCAAACATTTTGGCCGGATGAAATGACACTGATGCAATCAGAATTTAACAAAGTGTTCTTTATAAAAGTTGTTGGCAATCATCTTCTCTTTCCACCTACAACATTTCAGAACATTTGGATCACTACAGCTTGAGATATGGCTAAAATACCAAGTAATGCTTCTGGTGGACATGGTGGATAGCTCTCAAGCTTTTGTTTAGATGAAATGTCATTGCAAACATCAGAATTGAAGCAGGTGATCCTTATGAACATTATTTTAAATTGTCTTATCTTTTCACCCATCAAATTGGGCGTCATTTAGCTTTCTAGAACTCCATCTATGGGTAAACTTCTGAGTAGTGTTTTGGTTGTATTTTAGGATAGATTCTGACTTCTCTTTTGTAGCCAAGCTTTGAATTTAAAAACGGCAGACTTGAGTCTTCAACTCTTCATGAAAGTTGTAGACCTACGTCTTAAATTGCCATAACAATAAACCAAACATTAATCCAAGGTCCACAACTCCAGATATGAACAAATAACTGAATAATGTTCCAGTTTGATCCACCATCTTTTCTCTAACCTAGGCTTTTCTTTGTCTTTTTATTTTTAATAATTAAATCACATCAATCAATCATTTGAATTGTAAGATTTGCCTGCATTTAAAATGAGCATTTGCCATAAATTAAAGCTATTTTATATTATCAGACTTATTATTATAAAACATGCTTATATTAGTGAATTTAATAATACTTTAAGTGCAATATGATGATATAAAGGTTTAATGAGAATGCACTTTTAAGTACTAATTAGGGGTTTTGTTGTATCGAAATGCTTGTACAAATATATATGCACTGCTTGTATGGAGGAGAAAAAAATAGATTGGGAATGTTTGCTATTTCAATAAGTATGAATGAATTTTAAAATTTCCATTTCCATTTTAATTGTTTATAGGAAACATGAAAAAAATAACTTGTTTTTTTAATAACAATTATAGTTTTGAGAGTATCTCTATATGGGCTGGCCCTAAATTTTGAGAAAGCCAATCATAATTGTTCAGATTATGAGGATTACACTTTAGTTCTTACTATTGTTTCTGACACTTATATTGGAGGTCATGTGGACTCCACATGAGATGATAAATTGGTTGTTGCTCCTGTTGTTTTTACTAACGAGATGGGCATTGATGGTCCCATTAATATTTTTTAGATGGTTAAGCTACATTGCATAGATCAGGTAAAACAACGGTTCGACTACAAAAATACATTCCAGTCAATATCGATACGAGTGATGCATTTCATGCCATAAATCATAAGGGGAAAATGATAATTACGACTAGTTAAGCTATCATGAAACTTTTTTATCACAGTAAGATGCACAAAGAAATGAGATATGTATAGAGATGTATCCTGTGATTACAAAGGAGAAGTATATGATTTGTTAAAATTTTATTAAAATTGGATAATGTCTTTAATAAAAAAAATTATGTTATAATTTTTATGTTATTGGATTTATTGTTGTCATGAACCATATTAATTGTAGGATTAATAAACTTAATAACCACTAGAATTAGAGTAGTTATGCAATTCAACCTAAATTCATAAGACATGAAAATAGGATGTAATTCACCATAAATCTCACAAGAATATAGAATGTAGGGGGATTTGGCTAATAGAACTTTTAGTCATTTCGTTGGATGTTGTTATTAATGAAGTTATAGTTTTGAAATGTGACATTTAACTGATCTCACTAAGTCCAAGTGAAACATATCAAGAAGTCACGATTAGGAAGCACGATATCAATTAAATGTTACATTTCAAAACCATGACAACCCCAAATTGTGTTATTTTACTAAAACATTTTTTAGCTATGTTATTTCGATAATTTTTCTTAACTTTCTTTGTTAATAGCCTAAAATAGCTAAAAAAATATATGCAATTATAAAAAGCACCATAAATGAATTGAGTCAACCCGGATCAACCAGTCAAATCCCTAACCTAGGTCATGAGACTGAGATAATCCCATATAATGTAAATTAAGAAAAATTACAAAGCTTAATTTCCAACTAAACCAAGATTGAAGGATTAAATAAAAAAAGTTAATTAGAAAAAGTGACCCAAAAAAATAACCCAAGTCTGGTAAACCCGTTAAACCTTTGACTTATGTCATGAAATCATGAAAATTCATAGAAAGCAAATAATTTTTTTTTATAAAACTCCAATTTCAATATATCTAAAATTGAATATTGAAATCGAGAAAAAAAAAATTAAATCCATGAGATTGATAATAATCCAACATAAAATAAAATAAAATTACAAAGTATAATTCTCTAAACAACCTAATATTAACTAAATAAAAAAAAATTAGGTTGAAAGGTGAAATTGAAAAAAAAAATTAAAAAAACAAAATACTATTTTAATGAATATTGTTTTTTGAATGTAACTACAATGATTTAGGCACATTTACATTTGTTAATAGATGTATTGTATGGAATGTAATTGCTTTAGGTGATTTATATTTGGACATTTAAAAAGACAAAATTTATTGTTATACTAAATAAGTGTCTCGCTTTTTGCTGTGGGATGCATCTTAATTCATTAACAACGTTTAACATAATAAGATTGTCACATGTGACTAAGAAAAGCAATAAGGTTTGAGCATACATAAAAGTAAAACACAAATTAAAGAAAAGTGGGGTAAAAATTAAATATGTAATTTGCATAGAGAAGTAAGGCAAATGCAATGTTAAATAACAATAGTGGCAGCTAAACAATTGCAATAACAGTAGTGAATCAACAATACTAATGCCAAGCTAATCTAAGAACAAAAGTCCTACCTAAACAAAAGAAGTAGAAATTTAGAGGTGTTGGGAAAGCTAATGAAGAAACAATAGCTTTTATTGCTTGGTGTTTTGTAAGAAAAGTTTTGATATTTGTCATAATCAATTTGTTTGCCTTCTTTTTCTTACTTGTTTCCAATAAAAAAAAAATTCATAAAAATAGAAAAAAATGACAAAAATCTAAAAAAAATATTTTTGATGTATTTGCGTCATTTTTGACATTTTCAGTATCTTTTCAAAAAACTAACAAATTCAAAAATTTACTTTTGACTCATTTAGTTCTTAACGCACTCATTTTAAAATCATTGATCAATTTTATTGAGTCGATATTGACATTGTTTTTTTTTTTAAATATCAAAATACAAAAATATATGAAAAATAAAAAAAAATTAGATAAGAGAACAAAAAATACAAAGGAAGAAAAATGAGGGACCAAGTAATTGGGAGGAAAATGACTTTATTTTACCTATAAATAAGTGGTTGTACAACTATAAATAAAGGAGGTGGGGATTAGTTAGAGAAAAAAAATCACACACATACACACCAAAACACTCTCACACCTACTAGCTCACACACTCTCCTAAAAGACAAAAAAAACCATAGACCCCATCTTTACCACTCAGCGCCACTACCTTTACAGTGGAGAATTCATCTTAAACCAATCCTCACAAAACCCATTTTATGCTTCATCCCACACTTTCTAGCAGAGACCCATTTCAAAAACAAAAAACCACCTCACTATTATCCCTTTTTATCTTTTAAAAATAAAAACACGCCATTAACATTATCTTTTTCCTTCTCCCAGCCACCGTGAACCAACACTATTAAAAGTCATTAACATCCCTCATGATTTTCCCTCTCCCTTATGTTCCAAACTCAACTGCTCCCCCTACTCTAGTAGCTTTTGAACGACCCATCAACATCATCAAATACCACAATAGCAGCTGTTGCCAATGACCTTTTTCTATGAACTAACAACACAACCCTGTCACTTTGACCAACCTTTCACCCATCATCTTCAACCTCATTTTTAAGAATAAAACACTTAAAAAAAATTACTTTCACTACTTCCACAATAATCTTCAACCACCACGTCTTTCCCCCACGGCTTCAGCCTTCAACCAACACACTAGTTGTCTTGTCTTCTCTTTTCCACCATTCCAACAATTATTTTCAATTGTCAGCAGCTCCTCCTTACAACAGAATATATAATGACTTCCTCACTAATAACAACTCTTAACATGCCACGACTAGTCGACCACTCTCATTGTCAAACATCGCCCTCACATTTCACTTGGCCTTAAAAATAAAACCCTCTCACAATAAAAAAAAAAACCTTAACATTGGGCCTGAGATCAACCCAGGCCTTGGACGACCCCACTAGTGGCATCATTTTTCGCCACTAGAAGTGTCGCACGTGTATGGCGTTGCGACGATTGTCCACTCTCAGGTATATAATGTATCTATCTGGCAAAAATAAGGAAGACAGATCAGAGAAGGAGAGAAGATTACCTAGAGTGAAGATGCGTGTTTGTTATCGTTTGTGGTGGCGATGGCTGGGAAGCTTGGTGGCGGCTGCTACAATGCTTCTTCTTTTTCTGTGTAAAGACACCAGTCCCTGCGTCTTCTCCTTCTTCTTCTTGTTTTTTTTTCCTGTTTTCACTCTCTCAGTTCTCTCCTCTATCTTTGTGCTTCTCCTCTCTTTTTTTTTCTTCTCTGTTTTTTCTTTCTTTCTCTCTATTTTCTTTTTTTCTTCTCCTCCTTTTGCTGCCCTCCTCTTCCGCTCTCTCTTCCCTTATATTTATAGGCAAAAAACATAGGAGAGAGGCCTACTACCCTTGTCCAGTCATGGCAAAGGGGTAAGGTGAACTGGGCGGCCACTATGCAGCCACCCCAGAACCGCTTGAGGGGCACGCCCCTTCTATTTTTCACCTCATGGTAGGCCATGGGTTAGAGCTTAGGCAAGTAGGGGGTTTTTGTTGGCATCTTTTTGGGGTTTTTAGAGAAAGAGGGAAAAGAGAAAAGTAGGGGAACAAAAGCTTCTTCTTCTCCTTCCTCGCGCGTTTAGGGAAGAAGAATAGGGGAAGAAGAAAACCCACAGTGCCGTTCAAAATGGCATCATTTAGGGCTTTTTTTAAAACAGTGGATGAAATGGAGTCCTTTTATCCAAAATGCGCCGTTTCATTTAAAAGAAAATGGCGCCAAAAACATGTCAAAAACCAAATCAGTCCTTAATTTATGATTTGTTCAATCAAATCCTCAATTGCAATTTTGATTTTCAAATCAATTCAATTGCATCCTTACCAAATTCAATCGCTGGCCCTAAAGTTGGCCGTATTTTTTCAAATTGGTCCTTGATTTTGAATTTATCAATTGGACCCTCAATTGATCAATGAACTTTTAATTTCTTCAATTTAGTCCTTGATTCGTTGAATTTCAGTCTTTTCAATTACACATCTTTTCCAGTTTGGTCATTGGTTTTGAATTTCTTCAATTAAGTCCTTAATTGGCCATCAAACTTCAATATTTATGTAATTAAGCTCATGATTTGACCAAACTAACTCTCAAAAATTATAATTTGACTCTAGAACTTTAATTTCTTCCAATTAAAGCCCAAATTGACTTCAAAATCCATTTTTCTTGCAATCAAACTCTTCATAAACTCAATTAAACCTTTACTACATTTAATTGAGTCCAATAAACATTTGATTTTGGACATTTCTTCCTCAAATTAAATTTTCTTTGTCAGTCAGGCTCTCATCAGTCAATGATATACTGTAAAATTTCAACTCTTGTATTTTTAAATCTCCTCAACCAACTTTTTAGTCATTTTCTAGGCGCTTTGGCAT
>Ga0325404_1009236_pt1 | contig 10052 bp, 5 predicted proteins | sample PopdelMetagenome_18_FD_205664 | JGI IMG/M metagenome (GOLD analysis project Ga0325404, IMG submission 205664) | Populus deltoides microbial communities from Bellville, Georgia, United States - Xylem-Control-R1 | ecosystem: Host-associated > Plants > Phyllosphere > Stem > Wood/Secondary xylem...
AATTAGTTTCTTGTTTAACAATTAGCACAAATCCCACTTCAAAATCCCATGAGGAGAAAGTAAAAAGGGGGAGATATAACATGTGGGTGATTGAGAAAATCACATGCATGATCATTTGCTAAAAAAATACACTGACAAATATATATGCCATCAAATTAATGCCAATAGAGGTTCAAGGCTAGCTCTTTGTAGTCACTCTCATGCAATTAGAATATTCATCCATCCCATGAAGGCATGAACTCATGAAGAGAGGTAATTAAGCAAGGAACACTGAGCTGTCAGGTTTTGATTGGATACTGACAAAACATTTTGAAATGGAAAGCTCGAAAATGGAAGGTGGTGAGCTTCTTCTTCTTTTAACAGGCAACACGAAGCTGCCAGGCTTTGATTGGACATTGACAAAACATTTTGAAATGGAGCGCACGAAATGGTAGGTGGTGAGCTTATTCCTTTCTTTAACAAGCTGAGATTTGAATCAGTCCGATAACTTCCCTTCCCTTTTATAAAAATTAATAATGGCTATCATCATAAAAATAAATTTATCTTAATTTAAAATTTTAAATAATTAGATGAGGAGATTTTAATATATGATTTATATTATTTTTTAACATATTTTTTATATGAAAATTCTTTGAACTTGAAACTCAAACGGATCTACACTACCTTGTGCTATTAATTAATTTCAATTAGAAGAGAGAATGAGAGTGATGAAATTTGAACTTGTGACCGTCTGGTCAGTAAGACTCTGATACTATATCAAGAAATTAATTCAATCCAAAGACTTAACCTATTAGATGAGATCCCAATATATACATGATTTATATTATTTTCTAACATACTTTTTTAAGTGAAAACCCTTAATTTAAATTTGAAATTTGTATATGCTGACATCTTTTTGTGATTAATTTTATCAAATAAAATAAAAATGATGAGATTCGAACTCATGATGAATTAATCAATAAGGCTCTAACATGACAAAAAACCAATTTCAATCATAAAACATAAATTATTAGGTGAAGAGATTAAAAGATATTATTGATATTGTTCTCCAACAAATACTTAATTAAATACCCTGTAACAGTCTCACATGATGGTTGCTTTAGCATAAATATATATAACGGAGTGGCTTCATTTACATCATTTCTCTATCTCTTTGTGTTTTTTCTTCAAACAGAAAATAGTTAATGTTGGTATGGAGGATCAGTTTCCCAAAATTGAAACCTTTATGCACAAGGAATTGGCAGCTCATAGTAGTTTTCATGGAATGGCAACAGGATCAAGATATTTTGGTGATCCCACCATTTGGGGTGCTCTAGCTGGGGCTACTTGTCATGTAGATGATGGAAATAATGGCACGAAATCGCCATCACAATCGTCTCCCGAAAGATTGTTTTCGAGTTCGGAATCGAGTTCTTCGGCAGACGATCTACAGGTTTCAGGTACCGATTTGGTTGGTAACATCACTGGATTTGGCAGACAGGATTATTCCAAACAAAATCATGAAAGTTGTTTTATGTCAGGATTGTATTCTATCAATTCTCCTGGAGGTTCAATATCTGACTATATTGTCAAAGAAAGCTCCATTAATCCCGTGAATTTCTCGGAATATTTTCCAGCACTAAATAACCAAGCTCAAGTATCTGAACCTCCCTCTCCATCTTCCTTATCAAACACATCAAAATTTCCAAATTTGACCTTGTTTTTTCAGGAACCAGAAGCTTTCATCCAAACAAGTTTTCAAACAACCTGGCAAGGATCAAAGCCCAAACAAGCTGTCGATCAACTTGGCAAGGATCAAAGATGTGAGCCTATGTCATTATTTCCAAACACTTCATTCTCCATGCCTCAACTAGGCCAAATTCATTTCCAACCAAGTAATGATTGGCTCAAAATAAATCAAACCCTGGCAAACTATTCTACTAAGGGATTTAATGAGTATTGGCTTAGAACTACGACCACACAGCCGATGAAATACACCGGTAGAAGATTGCAGAACCAGCATCAAAAGCCTTCATTTTCATCAGCTTCAACATCGCCGGGAAAGCTGTTTAGAGGAGTGAGGCAAAGGCACTGGGGCAAATGGGTTACAGAGATTAGGTTACCGCGAAACCGGACGAGGGTTTGGTTAGGGACTTTCAACACAGCAGAAGAAGCTGCCATTGCTTATGACACGGCAGCTTACATGTTACGAGGAGATTATGCGCATTTGAATTTCCCAGATCTTAAGCATCAACTTAAGGCCAATTCATTGAATGGAACCACAGCTGCCCTTCTTGAAGCAAAGTTACAATTAGCAATATCACAAGGCAACAATATTTCTGTTCAAAAGAAGCACAGTGATGATCCACCACGAACATCACCAGATAAGATTATACATGACATGAATGCTACAAAACCCAAAGGTTTGAGCCAAAACACAACAAGAGAAGAGTTGCAATTTGAGTTGGAAGGCAAAACTGGATGTCACGAAGTGATTCACGAGAACCAGAAAGGTCAAGAGGTTGTAGCATCTGATGCTGAAGCTGTTCAGTTAAGGAGAATGCCTTCCTTGGACATGGACATGATCTGGGATTCTCTTTTAGTCTCTGATTCATGAACATTTTACCTTCTTTCTTTTCACATTTAGTATGATGTGAAGATTGTCTAGACAAGAAATTTCATTGCCAGATTTTAGGATCTACAATGCAATCTTCTTAAAGTTTATATTTTGCATAAATATTGATGTTCTCTATAGATGGTTTAGTTTTCTTTTCCCTTAATTAATTTTATTCCCCCATTTCTCCATATCATTTTCCACCTATCTTTAAGAGGTGGTTTGGACAGGAAACATGAAATTGAAGGTTGAAATTAGAAATGGGGAAGACATTTTTTTTGCTACTCGAGTAGATGCCAAATCTGGCATGTGGAGGTTGGCATGCTTTTATTACCAAGTCAACGGAAAAATATATTGGTGGGACAATCTTAATTTTATGAGCATGCTCTTTTATATTTTTGGTCGGGCATTGTATATCGAGAAAATTCCATTTGATAATGAGGCCTAGAGCATTGAATAATTAATCTTAAAGGGCTTCTTACATGATTGAAAAAAATGTTTTTTATTTTTCTCTTTTTAATACACTAAATCATGTAATTAAAGAGTGCATCGTTGAGACATTAGTCTGAAAATATTAAGCAAAACACTACAATAACAGCGAATATATATAATTAATGTAGATGAGCATTGTTGTTTCAACAAATTAGTTGAGCGAATTTCAGATTTATATCAAATCAATTTGATTGATGGTATCACTTGCTTCCATTTGCCCGTGATGGGAAGAAAATAGGATTTTTTTATATCATGGGCTTTCGTGTGGTTTCAAAGAAAAAAAATGTCCCAGTAAAATTTGATTAAACCCATCAGAATGTGAAAAGAAAAATCAAGTTGCCTCCGATTTTAAGAAGGATTAGAATAATGAATAGAGCAAAGGCAATTTGTGATCCAAGAATTTTCGTTATGTCTAGTCTTCAATTGAACTTAAACCATGAGAGTACATGATAGTTGATGCATATTTGCTCATAAAATTTCATGTATTAAAAAATTCATTAAAAATAATGTTAAAATAATAATAATAAATTTAATTACAAGAAAAAAAATGTAGAAGTTCTCTTTAGATAAGCATAAATTTTCTGATTAACGGCTAGATCTAAATTTTTTTGAATGAGAAAATATTCACACGAGTCCAAAAACTTTAATTAATTGTATGAGATCTTAACTTAATTTGATTTGGTGAAGGGAAAGATTATTCATATGACCTTAACAACTTTAATCGTGTGAGATCTTAATTTGATTTAATTTGATAAAGAATAAGATTTTGATCATTTGCTTTTTTGATGGACTTGTTTTTTTTTCCTGCTTTCTTCTATTATTATGTTTGATTTTGTGGCTTTGTTGTCTGTTTATAGACATGTTAGGTGTAATTTACTTTAAATGTTTTTTTTATTTAAATGATATTTTAGAAAAATTGATATCAAAATTATTTAAAATACCCTTAGAAAAGGATGTTGAAATAAAAACCATGAAATGTATTTAAACTAAATTTTTAATTTAATTTAGTTCCAAACCTAATAAATTTTCAGGTTAGGTTTTGGCTTGACTATTGGGTTGGTTTTCTTGGTGACTTTGGGTGGATTTGTGAGGGAAAGAGGCTAGTAATTGGGACTGGAAAATTTGGCATATGGAGGATGTCGCTGAGGTTGGAGATGGCAGTGATTTGGTCCGTTATGCCTCTGTTCCATGTCCATAGCTTAGGATTTATGAAGATGCGTCCTTTCAAAAGCTTCATGATATAAAAATCAGTTCCAAATTAACACGCTCTATACACCAGGCGGTTTCTTCCTCAAAACTTAGCGTTCCACGGAACCTCTATTTTTTTTAATATACTTCCAATAAAAAACGAAGAATTTGATTGTCCATGTTCAAGCTGTTTGACAATCAAAGTGTTGAAGTTGCAGAAGAAGGGAAGCCAATGGCATGGACAGAGGCAGTGGTGGTTTCTGTGCTGCGTTGGGTTGCTTGGTCTGGTGTAGCGGCAACTGTCGGTTTGCTTGAAGGAGAGACTGGTCCAGTGTTGTAGTGGCAGCTGTATAAGGACTTTGGTGAAGAGATCGTCTTCGAGTTCTTTGATTAAAAGCTATTGTTGAGTAAACAATGGAGAGGCTAGCTAGAACTGACTCTATGGGCGTGTCATTTTGGCAGGGAAGGTGATGATTGTGATCAGAAGGGACAGGAGGGGTAATACGATGATGAATGTGCGAAGATTTAAAAAGGGATAAATGGTGTAGATTTGATGGGTTTTCAGCCATGAGGGACAGCATCAATTTACTTCATGAGGAGAAAGTTGGGTCTTGCGTTTAGGGAAGCTACAAGGGATGATGATGGTTTGGTCTGGTGAAGAGAGAGACACAGATGGGAGTCCTGATTGCTTGCTTGCTTGCTTGGCATGGCAGTGTGGAGATGTTGAAAAGGAAGGAAGGAAGGAAGGAGACCATCACAGCTGGTTTTGGTTCACGAGGGGGGCTGCTGTGCTTCAATTTGGAGCGAAACAGGATGGGACCCTTCCTGGAATTTTTTATGAAGGAGGATGAAAATTCGTGGCTATTTCTGTGGTAGATTTCGGGTTGGAGAAAGGGCTTTGTTATATATATATATATATATATATATATATATATATATATATATATATATTAGCTTTCTTGTCTCTTCTTCTCCTAATTTTCTCTCGGTTATTTTGTTTCGAGAGGATTTTTTATTTCTTTTTTTTTTCTCTTGTCTTTTTTTCAATCCTTTTCTCTCCAAATTCTCTCAATTTTTTTTTAATCCTAACTTTTGAATTTATAGATTTTGTAGGATTCAAGAATTTTACAATGCATTGGAATACTTCATAGCTAATGAACTTGGGGATTTAGACGAACATTTTCAAGGGGATCTTCAAAAGGCTTGGAGATTCTGTGAAACTTCTGAAAGGGGATCCTTGTAATCTTAAAAACCAGGTGGTGATCCTTTTAGATGATACCTAGTGATATGAAATTAGGTGAACCTTTTAAAAGGGATCCTTGTAAGCTTAAAAATCAAGTGGTGGTTATTCAAGTCATCCCTAGTAACACAAAATTTGATGAACCTTTTTAAGGGAATCTCTTATAAACTTGAAATTTTGGTGAATCCTTTTGAAAGATCCTTGAAGATTTTAACTTTGATGAATTCTTTTAGAGGATCATTGAGAACTTGAAACTTCAGTGAATTCTTTCAAACGACCTTTGACATCTTGTAGCTTTGAGTATACTTGAATAGACAAATGGTTGGTGAGTATTGCCTTGGATCTCTTTTTTTACCTTTTTTTTTATTTGTAGGAATGACTTCTACTCCTAAAGTAAAAGTCCAAGATTATCATTAAGCATTCACGTTGTAATAGCCCAACCCAACATGCCGTATATTGTTCGTTTTGGATCTTACCGCCCTCACGGTTTTGTTCTTGGTGACGCGAGCACACTTCTGAGCATGACGCTATAAAATGCGTACAACATGTCAACGACTAGCACTACTCATAAAACCCTAACTCTAGATACTCGCTTCCGATGTGGGATATCACAATCCATTTAATGGATGGATTATTGATACTACAGATTTTAGTCAAATGAAAAAACACATTTACTTTCCAGGAATTGATGTGAAATACCATCATAGTAGCAAGACAAAACCACTCAAACTTGCAGTATATAAGCCCATGACAAGTCCTTACCATGTTAAAGGGATAACTTCACTTTCAGAATTAGATATGAAGACCATTAGTGAGTACCCAACAAAAGTATGAATGGTGTCAGGTGATGTAGCCAGATCATTAACCATTTTTATTTTTTTCTTCCTATCACAATAATGTGCAGGATGCTCCACAAGCCTATATGGAAAACTTGATCAAAAAAAGGAAAGTTATATGGGGAAATAAACTTGATTCACGAGGAGGAATTAAATATCTTTAAGGATTTTAGAATTGGTCTATAGAAGCCTACCAGGTACTATTAAAGAAAAATAACAGATTGGCATATGCAATCCATTTAGCCTCTTTTGGTTATCGTCATCTGAATAACATGCATTGTGTACTGGTAGAGACTTTGTGATGTTTTGAAAATAAAAGAGAATAGGAAAAGGCAACAAAGCCCTTGGAGGCTTAGAAGTAGGTATAAATGAATAAGGGTATTGTGGTAATTGAATAAAACTTGGTAAGTATAAATAGAAAAAAAAAGAGAGGAAAGAGTGATCTTAAATTTGAGAGTGAGAGACGACAGGAGAGAAGAAAAGAGAAAGAAGAAGAAAGGAAAAGAGGAAAAGATAAAGGAAGGAGAAAGAGTTAGAGAAAATAAGTATAAAGATAAGATTTAGGCTTTGATATGCATAAATGTGCTTTCTTTTAGCTATAAATTTCTGTTTTGTTGAATATTAGGTTTTTGAAGATTTTATTTTGGGTTGATTGATGAATTGATTTAAATGTCATGGGTTGATTGTTATAGGTAATTAGTTATTTAATTGATTTTGAAAGATTTTAGGTAAAGATGATGATTTTGAATTATAATTTATTTAAATGGTGAATATAAGTTATAAATCTTGATATAAAAGTAGGTGATCTGTGTAAATTCTGGGTTTGAGGTTAAAGATGATGAAATTTCAGTTTGGTCCCTCAATTTATGAAAATTATAGTTTAGTCCCCAAACTTTGGAAAAATTACAGATTGGTCTCTGGAGCATAATCCGGGATTCTGGATAGAATTAAAGATGAATTATGGGCAGAATTCCAGTATAGTGATGAATTTATGATATTTTCAATTTAGTCCTCCTATTTGACAAAATTACAATTTGACCCTAACAATATGATAAAATTTTAGATTGGTCCCTAGTATAATATTAGCTTTTTCAGATTGGTTTGATGAATAATTGAGGGTTATTTAGTGAATTATTATCAAGTCTTATTATTTGTTTTTTTATGAATTAGATTTTAGGAAAACCGTTTAATTTTTGGGTTTTTGGGAAAAATAACTAGTTTAGTTCAAAAACATATAGGGTTATGAAATAAACCCTTAGTTAAGTGTATTAAATAGGTTGTACATTCTGTTTTATTTGTTTTTTAATATGTCTCATTTTTATTTAGATAATCCTGATATTCTACCGGTGAGATATCAATATGATTTTCTTCGGTATCTGCTTTTGAGTTTTGTTTGCTTTTTAGTCAGGAGAGTGGATAATTTTCTATATGTATGAGAAATATTATAAATATTTGATTTGTAAATATGAATTGTTGATAATATATATGTTGATTATTATCCTTGTTACGATAAAGCATAATCAATTGTTGAATCTGAATTCTTGATATGAGCTAATATGTATTTTGAATTGACTTTTGAATTGATAGCTCCTTATTTGATTGATATTATGAGTTGAGCCTTGAGATATGAATATATTTGTTTGATTATGATTATGAACTTATGGTATACCAATCAGAATACCCATGCTAACAAGGAAGTGTTAGTCTTTATACATATCATATCTGAACCCTAGTTAGTCAGGGGAGTCACCAACCCGTGTGGACTGATCATCCCACAGTACAAAGCCTCATGTTCATTGTATTTTGATTTTCTGATGAGCTTTACCTTATGATATTCTTGTTATGACCTATTTGAGAAACATTTCTATAAGAACCTAAAGCCATAATTGTATATATATTCATCATTGTTGTATTACCTCGTGTATGTATATTGAACGTTATCTACTCACTGAGTTGTTAAACTCACCCTCTCATTATGTATCTTTTTTAGGCTTATAGCTTGTTAGCAGGTCATTTTTGTTGGACTTTTAGAACCTGTTCTTTGGTTCTAATTTGTGTTTTTCCTTTATATCTAGTTAGTGCTCCACAACTATGAATCTGTATTAACTCTTGTATTAAGACAATCAAATTATATTATGAAGTTAATTTTGTTATTAGTGTTGCGTTGAACTCTAATTGAGTTATTTAAATGATCAGTTTGTATGTAAATTTGAGTTCGCATAGGTATGGATTCTTGGAGGGGAACGTTGCCTATATGTCAGTCATGGATTTGGAAATCAGATCGTGATAGACTTGATGTCCTGTTAAGAACACCTTCTTGACTTTACAGAGTGAAATTAGGATTTCCATTTGGGAAATGTGCACCATCATTGTCTTATTTAGTTTGGAAGAGTACTACGAAGAGATTGTCTCCAGTTTTGAAGAGTTCTCATATGTTGAAGGTTGTACTATGAAGAGTTAAAGCCATATTTGTGAGTGTGTGTGTATTCCTCATTGTTGTATTATATCGTATATGTATATTAAACATTATCTGCTTACTGAGTTGTTGAACTCACCCTCTCGTTTTTTACCCTTTTCGGGTATATAACTTGTAGCAGGTTATTTTTGTTAGACTTCAAATCCTACTCTTTTATTGTAATCAATGTTATTCCATAATGTCTAGTTAGAGCTCCGCAATTATGATATTTATATTTAACTCTTGTATTTAAGACAATCACTTTATTTTATCATGTTGCGTAGAACTCTGTTTTGTTTATTTAGAGAGAGAGAGTTTGTATTTTTTAGGTTCGCATGGGTTTGGGAACCTAGAGGGTGACCGATTATGAATCCGGGAATCAGGTCATGACAACAACTAAGGTCGACTCGAGGTAGAGATAGAAAAAGGTGGCTCACTAGATAAAGTTGATTTCAATGCTCATTGTTTCCACCAACAAATTTCCTTCCTGAACTGTTCTAACATTAAGCTGGATAAATTGACTATGAACTAGAGCTTACCGAGTGTAAGTTGCCAACTTGGACGAAGGCTAGCTACAAGGCAGAAGCCTGCATGAAGCTTGCATTCATTAGTGAAAGACAGCTAGCGAGGAATATGCTTGATTCTGGAATGGAGTGCGGTAGAAAAGGTATCAGCATTAGGATCTCTGTATGCAACACATCACTATCACATTTGTGAACACATTTTGCAGAGTCAATATGTGATGTGATTAGGCATGTGAATCACACTTGTAAATTTAATGATAGAAATTATCCATGATCCACAAAAAGCTATACATATCTCTTAAAATCTCCTCCCATTTCAATGAACAATAAGTAATGATCTAACTCTCATAAAATATCATTCCAGGAACTGCAAATTGGAGCTATTTGGAATTATGATAGTGGTTGTGTTTCAAAGTGTTTTTCACATACAAATACATCAAAATAATATATTTTTTATTTTTTAAAAATTATTTTTGAGATCAGCACATTAAAATAATTTAAAAACATAAAAAATAATATTTACCAAAAAAATAAAAATTTAAAATTTAAGAAACACGATTTCAACCGCGTTCCCAAACGAACTCTGCAATATTGGACAAATGCTTCAACATTTAACCTGACCACAAATCTGTCAGAAGTTAGATATAAAACTCCTGCTCCACACTAAATCATGACTAACACTACCTCCGAAAAATAAAAGGAAAGAGTTCTAGACAATTAAGAA